>ERZ1673739.196-NODE-196-length-93816-cov-10.951792_pt1 | contig 93816 bp, 83 predicted proteins | sample MGYA00580210_ERZ1673739 | MGnify/ENA primary metagenome ERZ1673739 (study PRJEB41218, sample SAMN15661749) | gut metagenome | host: Homo sapiens | place: Canada: London | collected 2015-08-20/2019-03-30 | study: EMG produced TPA metagenomics assembly of... | reverse complement strand
GACCATGCTCCCCAACTACCATAAGTTTTAGAACCAGCATCTTGAGTTACAGTAGTATCTTTAGTTACAGAATCCATTGTAGCTCTAATAACTGTACTTCTAGCACTTGCAGAAGTATTATTATCATAAGTTACTTTATTACTAGCAAAAGAACCAGCACCACTAACTTTACTAAGAGTAGGAGTTCCAGTTCCTGTTTCAGTTCCACCACTTCCACTAACTCCGTTCCATGTCCAAGGTCTTGTTCTACTTGCAGAAGTAGTTATATTTGAACTACCTCCACTAGGAGCAACATTTCCACTATTAGAAATATTAACTGTCCATGTAGACCAAGCACTATATTGTTTAGCTCCAGCAGATTGACTAATAGTTATATCTTTAGTAGTTGAATCAATAGTAGCACGAATAACAGTTGATTTACCACTCGTACTAGTATTATTATCATAAGTTACTTTAGGACTAGTCCAATTACCTGTACCACTAACTTTACTTAATGTAGGACTTCCATTTTCAGTTTCTGTACCACCAGAACCGGCAACACCATTCCATGTATAACTTCTAGTTTTACTAGCACTAGTTGATATAGTAGCTGTTCCACCTGTTGCTCCAATACTAGTTTTATCAGCACTAATATTAACAGACCAACTAGACCAACTTCCATAAACTTTAGCACCAGCAGATTGTGTTATAGTAATAGATTTAGAAACACTATTGCTAGTAGCAGTAATAGTTATACTACGACTATTTATTGTAGTATTGTTACTAGCAGTAACAGTTTTACCACTTAAAGTAAATCCGCCAGCACTACCACTAAGTGTAGGTGTAGCAGTTTCAGTATCAGTATGTGTAGTACCAACTCCATTCCAAGTCCAAGTACGAGAACGACTAGCATTAGTAGTTATCGTAGATGAACCACCACTCGCAGCTATCGTTTGCGTGCTTGCCGAGATAGAAACAGTCCAAGCAGACCACGCTGAATACACTTTTGCGCCTGCATGCTGCGTTATCGTAACCGTTTTGGACAATCCTACATAACTAGCTGTAAGTGTCGCTGAACGGGCTGAAACGCTTTCGTTTGATGTAAATTTTATTTGATTTCCACTAAGACTAGCACTACCACTAATACTAAGAGTAGGAGTAGCAGTTTCACTATAAACAGTACCAGTATTATTCCATTTATAAGTTCTACGAGCAACATTAGCAGTAATAGTTCTAGTACCACCTTTAGCTTCAACACTAGTTCCATCAGTTTGTAAATCTAATACCCAATTAGTATAAACTTTAGCACCAGCAGCTTGATTTAAAGCAGCACTAACTTCTTTAGTTTGACTATTTTCTAAAGTAAATACAACAGTTAAAGTACCACTTTTAGCATTAGTAGATTCATTATTAGGTATAGTTAATACATTATTACTTATACTACCTAAAGTAGTAGAACTAGTAAAACTAGCAGTAAGATTAACAACAGTTTCAATCCAAGTTCCAGCATAAGTAGAGCCTTTGGTTATACTCCCCGTGGAGGATGCATAGTCAGTTCTCTTATATCCACTTTTAACAGAACTAGTAGGAAGTTTTAAATCATAAACACCGCCAGTATTAGCTATACTACTATTAACTACTGTTAATGTACTAGTATCATATATACTAGCTTTACTACCTTTAAACGTAACAGTATAACTATCTTTAGCTTCTGTATCGTCAATTAATATAACTAATTTACCATTAGTTATAACTCCTTTTTCTATTCCATCAAATAAAACTTTAACTCCATCAGTAGGAAAAGTAACAGTATAAGATATAAATTCTTGTTTCCATTCTAATTCTACATTATGAGTTATAGGTAAATAACCACTTTTACCACTAATAGTTTGAGATTTATAATGTTCAGCAGTAATATTAGCAGTATAATTAGTCTTAACAGGAATAGTAAATACAAATTTAGTATTATTTTCACTTATAATAGGAGTATAACCATTAATAGTAACAGCTCCGGAAACATTTAATTTAAACGTAATAGTAGTTTCAGTATTCTCTGGATAAACAAGTTTAGAACCTTGATATATTTCAAATACATATATACTACCAAGTTTAATATCATGTATTCTAATATCTCCTTGATATATAGCCATAATTTAAGCATCTAATTTAACTATATAAGTAGTATTATTATCTTTTTGAGCAATAGCTGCATATTGAATAGCAGTACCAACCCATATTTTAGGATTAACTATTGGCTCAACAGTAAGAGCAGATAATCTATAAAGAGTTTGGTCAACTATTTGAATAGTATTATAAGTATAAGCTCCTGTGTTATCAATAGTAACATGTCCTATATATGTATCTGCATCCCATACTATTACAATTACACCACCACTAACTCTAACACTATATTTTCCATTATCATCATAAAATATAGAATTAGGTTTATTAATGGCAGAAGTAAATCCATTAAAATTAGTAAATATAGAATTTATAGCAGTTAATACTTCTTCTTCAGTAGCGCTATTAAGTATTTTAGTAATTATAGCTCCAATATTATAATTATTAACAAGAGAAAGACTACCTATAGCTACAAAAGTATTAATACTTTTTGTTTCTTTACCACCAACTCTAGCTATACCTTTATCCCAACTTAAATCGATTTTATTAATTCCACCATCAGAAAAATAAGTAATTGTAGCACTAATATCGTTACTGCCTACAATAATTCTATCAAAATTAATTCTACTATTATTGTTATCAATAGCAATAATACTTCCACCTTTTAATAGTATTTCTTTTACTTCGTCAAAAGTTTTATCACAAGTAAATTCTTTTTGTCCACTAGTATATATTCCAGTAGGAACAGTAACAACTACACCATAAACAGGAATAAATTCTTCAGGTGTACTTTTATTTTCATATAATTGTTGATTAATATCTTGCATAACTTTATAAACTTTAAATGGTGGCACTTATTCAGTACCACCATAATTAATATTAAATTGTTTTCTTTTTAATAACAAGTTCATAACCAGCAGGAATTAAAGCTTTAATAGCATCAGCAATAGCTTTATCAACTTCTGTTTTAGTATAAGTATTTTCTACTGTTGGTACATTATCAAACTTATTATTAATTTCTTCTTTAGTATAAACATTATTACTAAGTTCAGTAATTCGATTAGGTAAAGTTTCATCAAGTTTAACTTTATCAGCAGCAGACATAACCCCAGCTACTGAAGTAGTAGCAATAGGTATATCTACATGGTTATGAGATTGTGCCGTATAATGGTCATCTTGGTCAGTTACAAATTCTTTACGATAATAATGGTATTTTAATTGTACATAGTTTGCGTATGCTTGACCAAATTCTATGGTATCTACAACAGTATTTGGTAAACTATTAACTATCGCAGTAGTTTTTCTACCTTTACCACCATCATAAGCAGTACCTGTAACTTCACCTAAAGCTAAAGTTTCAGATATAACTGCATATTTAGTTCCAGACCAACGATAAGTTTTACCACTATATTCAGTATCTTCACTTATATCAACATAAATTTTACCTTTTTCAGGAGTATAATATACAGGAGCATCTTCTGTATACTTTTCAGCAAAATGAGTTTCATCAACATAATATCCTTCAAGAACATCATCAACATAACTAGGTAATTGACTTGCTGGGACTTTACCATCTCCATCAAGACTAGCAATACCATTTGCTACACCACGTTTAGCTTCAATAACTTCATTACAGAATCGAATAATCTTCTCTTTAATAATAGGATAATTATCTATATTATTAAGGATATGTTCAACTGTAGATTCAACCTTATTCTCAATAACAACTTTAAGATTAGGATGATTATCAATATTATCAAAGATATTTTCTATATTACCTTTAATAACATTAAGTAGTTCAGTAAAATTATTAATATGTTCAAATATATAAGTAACTCTAGCTTCTACTTTAGTTTCAATAAGATTCTTAAGAATAGGAAATCTATCAATATTATTGAAAATATAATCAACTCTACTATTTACAGCATTATTAATACAAGTAACAAGAGCAGGATAGTTATTAATATTAGCAAATATATTCTTAACACAATTACAAACTAAATCAGAAAGAATACTAATAAGTTCAGGATAATTATTAATATTATTAAATATATAATCAACTCGTTCATTAATATTATTCTGAATAGCTTCCTGTAATTCCGGATATTGACCAATATTTTTAAATATATCAACTACTTTATTAATAGTATTATTAATAATAAGATTCTTAATTACAGGATAATTATCAATATTATTAAATATGTTGCCAATAGTAGTTTCTACATGAGCATTAATAGCATTAGTTATGAATTGATTAAGAGCAGGATAAGAAGAAATATTATTAAAGATAGATTCAGTCCATTGTTTAATATATTGATTAAATATCTCTTTAAGCTCAGGATATTCATTAATATTATTAAATATATCTCTAATAATAATAGGCAAACTTTCAACTGTACTATTCTTAATAATTTCAACTAGTTTAGGATAATTATTAATATTATTAAACACATTGATAACAAAATCATTAATAAAACTAGTAATAATATCAAGAAAGTCTTTATAATCACCTATATTAGTAAATATCTCTTCAAGTGCTTTTGCTAAATCTTTAATAACAGTATCAAAAGACCATCCCTCCCAATTATCAGAATTAGTCCAAGCAGCATCACTAATATCATCACTATTATATCGTTGTGTCCAATTAATATTAGTTGCATCACGATAAGTAATAATATATCCTTTACGACGATAAATTTTATCAAGTTTATTAACAGTATCAGCAAAAGTACCTTCCCAAGTTAAATAAACACTATTACAAGCAGCAAGTATTCTATCTAGTCTAGTACCAGTTAAACCATCAAATACAGCTTGTATAACAGTTAAAGGATATATATTATATCTAGTATCATTTTCTTCACAATACTTATCTAGTATATGAATTGGCATATTGCCCTCTTTATCACATTGAACTTTACTAGGGTCAAAAGATTGACAATTAGTACCAACAAAAACATTTTCTTCTTCAGCCATAATTACCACGGATTAGAAACACGTTTAATATAATGTAAAGCAATAGTAGGCATAAGTTTATTAATAGCAAGATAATTACCTGTCCATCTATTACCACTTATTTGTTGCCAAGTCATTTCACCATTATTACTAATATTAGGTCCAGTCATATACCAATTAGTAGAACGATTAATGCCAAAATTATCAAGTCTATTTCTATCAGTGCCATAAGGATAGCCATTACGAACATCCCCATCTAAATCACCTGATATAAATCGCCAGTTACTAGGTGTTATAACATTGTGATTATTATCGCCAGATTTAGATTTTCCAACAGCAACAGCGTGTTGATGAAGAGGTAAATCTGTGCCACCGATATAAAATCCATATGCACTTACATTATGACCGGGAGCATCAGGATCATAAGTATCTTTAATATTTTTAAGAACTGTTTTCCAATCAAGAGTTCCTTGTTTAGGATTATTATAAATATTAATACCATTAGGTATATAACCCATAACAAAACGTCCTTGTGCAGCAGTATAAACTTCCCAACCATTAGGAGGAGTTGAAGTATCCCAAAGCATAATAGAACCAATAGGAACAACGGCAGCAATCCAAGCTTGAATTTGACTAGCAGCAACTCCACCACCTTGTCCATTTCCACCACCTTGCCCAAATCCTTCTCTAACTAATTTATTTTTAATATCAGTATAGAGAGAATTAAAATCTACATCAAGTCTGCTAGGTTTAGTTTCACTATCTGCAAATTTATTCATAACAAGATATTTACCTGTTCTAGCTTCACCAAGTTGAGTAATAGACATGACATTATGAGTGTCATCTCCACCAGAACCACCACCTCCTTCAAGACCAGCAATAATATCATTAATTTCTTGCTTAGTATAATAATTATTAAGTATAGAATTAATAATATTACGTACTTCTTCTTCAGTTAGTCCACCACCGCCAGAACCTCCACCAGCAGCATTAATAGTAATAGTACCATCATCATTTTCAACAAAAGTAATATTAGTACCAGCTTTAATCTTATTTTTAAACATTGATACATAATTACTTTCAAAATACTGTTTATACGCATTACTTATATTACTACCACTTTGGTCTATTTTATTAAGAATTTCTTCAATCTTATTATTAATATATTGCTCAAGATTATTAATACTACCTTCTATATTACTATTTAACTCTCCAATCTTATTATAAATATCTTTAAATTTAGCATTATATTCAGTAATAAGATTATTAATTCTAGTATTAATATCAATCACATCTTGTTGTAATTTAGATATTTGTTGGTCATGAATTTCAAGATGGTCATTAATCTTTTTAAGTTCTGCAAGAAGCCAAGCATAAAACTTTTCCATCTCTTCTCTTAACTTCTCTAAGAAAGCTTCAAATTCAGCACGAGTAAGATATACAGATAAATCAAAACCCATACTTACCCATTTTTCACCATCCCAAAACCAATAAAAATCATTAGTATAAGCTCCACCCCAACCAACAATTTCAACTTGTTTATTATCTTCACCTAAATCAAGAGGATGATAAAGTATTTGACCAACAGCCCAATTTCCATCAAGAGATATAGATTCTTTATCAAACATATCTTCTTGACGATAATTACTAAGTAATCTACATTGATTTAGTTTAACTGCACCATCATACATTCTACCACCTCTCCAAAGAATAATACTATTATCTGGAAGTTCAATAGTTTGTCCAGCTAAACAATAATCATATTGAAGTATATAAATAGTATTAGGCTCGTTAATCATATCTTGAGTAAGAGTATTAACACCACTAATCATATTCTTACGAAGATATTTACGAGCCTTTCCACTATAATCATTTGTATTATAGTCTTTATCTGCAAATTTAAGAAGATTATCAACAACAGTTAAATCTTCTTCATCAGCTGCATTAGTAATCTGTGAAGCAGTAAACATTTGTTTAACAGATTCGCTAAGCATTTCAGGAGTAATCTGACCTTCAAGTATTTGAACAGCATTATCTTCAAAATACTGTTTAAGCACTTGTGCCATATAATTAACTACAACATTACGACGAAGATAATTATCTTGAATATTAATACCAAATTCATCAGCAACTGCACGTTCTGCAATTGCTCTTGGAAACATACCACTAAATGATTCTACAAATTTAGAACCAATTTCAGAATCAGCTTCAAGATGCCATTTCTTTGCATTAGTAACAGGAGTTATTTCATCAAGAATATAACTCTTTTTAGTTTCAATAACATAAACTTCACAACCTACTCCAATCTGTTCCCAAGTAAGAGCATCTCTATCTTCCATTGTAGATACTACAATTCTAGCAGCTTTAAGGCCTCTTTGAACAACAGCAATAAGTTCTAGTATTTCTTTCTTGAAAGTTTCATAATCAATAACTAAATCTTCTCGAAGTTTAGCAATAGGCTGCCAATACTCTTCATTAGATAAAGGAATACCAGCAGGAACAGCTTTACGAGATATATAGCTAGCATAGAAACCGTCATGAACTATACATAGTCTTTCATAAGGTCTATCATTCCATTGACCATTACAAGTAAGACTAACTTTACCAAGTTCTTCTTCTATTGTTTTCATACATTCTCTAGGTTTACTAAATTCATAGTGTAGACCCCCCGTAGAGGATGGAACACATTCACATTATTCATTATCATAATCAACATCACTAAGACTATAAGTTTCATTATATTCTTTACCTTCTTCTTTCTTCTCCCAAAGTTTACCAGTTTCAGAGTCAACATAAAATTTAGGAGCATCTCCACAACTAACTATTGCATAAATTTTACCTTCTTCATCAACAGGAAGCGTAATAGAACCACTATACTGAACTTGTTCACTACCTTCATAAATAATATTAAGTTGACCTTTAATATATTTAAGAAGAGTTTCAGCAAGTTTGTCTTGACCAAGTTGATATGCCGCCATAGCAGATTGAAACATATTCCAACAAGTAACAATATTTTTATTATTACCTTTACAAGTAGCAGAACAATCATTAAGCATATCAAGTCCATATTGTGCCATAAGAACTAATAGTTTATGATAAACACAAACATATTTGCTAGGAACAGTCATATAAACATATTGAGGATTAATTTCAACTTGTTCAGTTCCATCAGCTTTTACATAGACACCATTAACATAATTATCATCTATTTGTTCACTCATTCTATCATCAAGTTATTGTATGAATTAATAATTGATTTTTGTTGCTCATCAGAAAGCAATTCTAAGGCTTCTAGTGCTTGAATTAAAATTTGTCCTTGTGTTAGCTTGCACCAATTTTTTTCATTCAATGGGAAGCCTAATTCTGCTATTCTCACCTGTTTTTCAGCCATGCTTGCGATGCGTAATTGCATCTCTTTAGATAGCTGTTTTGGATTATTAATATAACCTCTTATCATAATATCATCTTATTTAAATGCCTTATTAATAATATAAGCAGTATAATCATTAACTCTAATATCAATACGTTTATTAAACGCAAGAATACGTTGATTAGAATTAAGATTTTTATTATAGATAATATTTATAATATCACTATAAATATCCTCTTTCCATTCTTCTTTCATATAATGACTAAGATAATCTTCATCACCACGATACATATTAAGTTTAGAATAAGCATCATAATAAACACTATTAACTAAATGTCTAGCGTTATATTCTATTTGGTCACGATTATTATCAACATTATTAGTAATAATAGTTGAAGCAACAAACTTTGCACATTCCGAAGCTGCATTAACCATAGTAATATAAATAACAGCTTTAGATTTTTCTCTATCTTTTTCAATAATATCTCTAGTAACTATATTAAGAAGTTTGGCAATATCATCTAAAGGATTTCTTTTGTTATTATCAATTATCTTATTAATTATAAGATAAATAACAATAACAATACCGGGAATAAGACCTTGTTCAAAGGCATTTTGAATTAATTCCATTTTTATAGATACAAGAATAGGGACTATCAGTATCAACACTAATGCTAATACCAATAGCCCCTATTCGATTAATATTACCTAATATTTACCTAATCGAGTCGGGTAATAGGTTATGCTTTTTCTTCAGTAGCAATAGCTTTAAGGATAGTTTCAACAGTTGTAATAGCAGCAGCTTTAGTAGGGAACGCTATTTGTACAATCTGATGAACAACTTCATCTCTAGTTTTCATTTCACGCGGAACAACAAAACGAAGAGTAAAGATAGTATATCCAGCATCTTCACTATCAGGTTGCTTCAAAGGATTAATAGGATATGCAGGATACAGTTCAGTATAAGTATCACGGTAAGTATATTCAATACCTGCATCAGCAGCAGCTTTATTAGCTAAATCAGTAATATAAGCAGCGTCACCATAAGCAGGTAAACCGTGAGTTGTAACTGTAACAGCTATATCCATTAATTCATCAGCTCCAAGAATTTCATAATCAATACCTTTAGACTCAGCAATTAAAGTAATTTTAGCATCAGAAATAGATGCTTTAATACCATGTCCAACAGTATTATTATTAATTTGGTTAGCTAATTTCTTTGCTACATCATCAGCAGTAGGATTAAGACCAGTATGAATGGTAGCAGTCCAACGATTACGTTCATTGAACTTTAATCCTTTTTTCACAATCATAATAGAATAATCAGAATAAGCATTTACATCTCCGATAGTAAGATTAGCAGAGAAAGTAGTAGCAGCTTGATAAACACCTTTAACAAAAGTAAGATGTTTCTTATAAGCTGGAAGAACTACTGGACCATTTGCTTCACAACCAAGATTAATGTAAAACTTATCGGTAATCTTAGTACCGTCAGCGTCAATAATTTCCTTGCCATTATCAAGATAAGTAAAAGCAACCGCTCCAGCAGCAAGAGGTAAGCTCTCTCCATAAGCGACATTGCCCGCTAACAAAAACTGTCTCATTTTTAATTTAATTTAGAGTTTAACTTTGTTTATCAGCTCCATTAGAAGTAGCACCAATACTAGCAAGATAAATCTGTACTGCACGCATAACTATTTCCATATGTAAATAAGGAGGTAAATCACAATTAACCCAATCTTCTTCTCTATCTTCATCAAACTTAACTTTAGCAGGTTCTTTGATATAAAGATATTTAACTAATTGAGGTTTAACTGTATTATTACGTCCAGTATATATATCAACATTAATACCAGATTCATCTCCAAATATAGTAACTATCGGAGCATCTTTCGCAGCACGATTACAGAAATCTCTTAGCGTTTGACCTAAATCTTCAGCTTCAATAATTCTGCAATCATAAATTGTCTTGCCATTATAACTAACTTGAAAGCCTGTATATAGCATTATTCCGTCGCTATCAATGTTAATTTTATAAGGGTCAACTTCTGTTCCACCACCTGTAATATTTTCGCCGTTAACAGTACCCGCTGTGTATAAAGTTCTAAGAGCATTAACAGGACTAATAGAAGCATTTTGTCGAGCAACCTTATCATTATAAGGAACAGGTCCGACGTTTTCTACTATTACATTTCTAGCTTTTTCAATTATAGCAGCATTAAGACAAATATCTATATCTTCCATGAGAATAGCACGAACGGTCTGCATACCCATCTGTTGTGCCAGTTCTCTGAACGTCACGTGCATCTCCCCAATGTTCATAATCAAATGTTTTTAAGTTTATTTTTATAAGCACTAACAAGAGCACTATTGGTAGGATTCTTAAACCATGTAACAGCTTCCTTAACATTAGCACCAATGAACTCACCATCAGGAGTAGTAATATTCTGATTATGAATTGCTCTGATAAATTCTCCACGAGAAATAAGAACCTCAATTAAAGATTTAATAGTAATATCTTTATCATTACAAAGTTTATTAAACTTAGCAGGTTCGTTTGTACTAAATTTATCAAGATGAGTTTGTTTATCGACAGTATCCATAGCCATACCGTTAGGAATATTAATATTATTGGCAACACAGTATTGAATAAATACAGCATCAAACAAATCACTATTCGTGAGAAGTTTAACATAATTGCCTTTAGCAGAATTAATTTCCTGACGATGTTTAGCAAGACGCTCAGCTTCTCTTTGGTCATCTTTAAAATAAAATCTAATAGATGGGTCAGAATTAATAAGAGCAATATCTTTAGCTACATCTTTATATAATAAACAATGACGATAAATTAGATAATCATCAAGAACAATAGGATAACCATATTTATACTTTTCACTTTCAAGAAGATTTAACTTAGTAATCTTAGCTTCAAGAGCTTCTCTAAGTTCTTTAACTCCTTTACGGTCACTATTCATATAAGCAGTTTCAATAGCTTCTTCTTCGGCTCTAAAACGAAGATAATCTCGTTTACGATTCCAAAAGAAAGAAATATCAAAAGTCTTACCTAGTTCATCAACTGACACACTAATATTATTAAGATAAGCCTTAACCCGTGAAATAAAGTTTTCATTATTAGGAGCAAGACCAATTAAAGCAGGAAAATAAGATTCAATCTCACCTTTATTAGAAGAAAGAGTACGAGAACTACGAACACAACTACCAATTTTATCCATTCGTTTAGGTAATGTTTTATCATTAACTCTACGATATAATGAATAATTAGTAACTAAATTAATAGTAATAGTTCGTTTTTCAGTATAAGGTTCATCAAGACTTTCATCTCTAAATCCTACTGTATTAGCAGGCTGTTTATCTACTCCATCCTCTACGGGGGGTATAACCTGTTTATCTGTATTTATATTAGAAGCAGCAGGAGTATTTTCTCCTGCTTTATTAGCTTCATTTACTTTGTTAAAATCCATATCTTAAATAGCTTCTTTTAAATGATTATAATACACATTTCAATAAGAACATCTTAGTAGTGTTATCTACCTGCAAACCAATAGAGCCTTTAACTTCATAACGAGCCATATCAATTTCAGTAGCTGCATGATTAGTATTAGGCAATCCCCAGCAAGCAGGAATATCAGTCATACCTTCAATAACTTTAGCTTTATAAGCCTGTCCTTTTTGACGTACTATACGAACATTCTGATTACCTTTATAATTACTCATATCAACCAAAGCAGCTTGATGAGAAGTAATAGGCAAGCCAGTAGTAGGATGAATCATACCATTTTGCTTAGCAGCTTCAGCATCAGTACCCTTATCGAAATAAGCATTATGAATAACAGTAATGATATATCCATCTGGAGTTTTATACTTATTAAAGTAACGTCCATAAGAAAGACCATCACCATTATCTTGAATCATCTTTTCACCAAGAGGAGTAATAAATCCGTTTTCTTTAGCATCAGTTCTGATAGCCATTTCAAAGTCACGAATAAATCCTTTACCACCCATAAGAGCTACATTCTTATCGCCATCTTGAGTATCACGGTCAAGAACATCGCCGATTGTACGTTCAAGTTTGTTAAGAGTTAGAACTTCACCATAAGTATCATAGTTAGATTCACGACAAATTTCTAACATACCAGCAGTACGAGGAATAGGTTTACCATTATCATGGTCTTTCAAACGAATAGTACCATCAGGTAAACGGTTATATTCAGACTTCCACAAACGTTCTTCGTTCATTACTCTCATGTGCAAGTTGAACTGTCGCATCTCTTCGTTAATCCAAAGATTAGAAGTACCACCATTATCATTTTGGAATTGATATTGAGTAACAACATTAGCAAGATTACCAGCTATTTCTTTAGAATAACGATAAAACTCAAGTTGAGAAGTCATTCCAGCAGGACCCATAGTATTGCTTCTGTTACCTTTAGAATAAGATTCAGAAACAGTAGGAGCACTCATTGCCCAATACATACCTTTAGCCAACCATTGAGGGTCAACATAAGCATCAGGATTAGGAGAAGTAAGTTTCAAAAGATAAGCATAACCATAAGCAGATTCACCTAAGTCTTTCTGAATACGAACTTGAGTAACACCATCAGGAGCAGTAAGACCATGTTGTTCAATAAACCAATGAGTAGAGAAGTGAACTTCAAATTCACTACCATTTTGACCCGGTTTAGTAATAGCAGTATTAAAGTAAGTTACAAAGTCTGTAAACTTCATACGACCCATAGTTTTCCAAGTCCATTGTACAGTAGCAACATCTTTAATACCACGACTACCTTGACCTTCAGTAATAAAACTTAAAGGAAAACGGTCATCATCCATACCATAATTATAAGTCAGAAAACTATTAATTTCTTCTGGCTTTTGAAGCTGAAGATAAGCAATTGATTCTTCATTAGAATAACCTCTATCTTCATAACGAGTTTGTCCAATAACACGTAATGTTTTCATCTACAAATTTACTATTATGTTAATAACCAAAACGCTCATCTCTCAGAACGTCTTTTTTACTGTCAGGTTTAGTTATTTTAATAGCTCCTTTTGTAGTTTTACGTTGACTAGCAGTAAGTTTCAACTTTTTAGCTTCTTTATCAGAAACAGCCATTTCTATCAAACTATCATAACCTTTACCTGTATATTTAAGCCAAGCCTTAAGCAGTTCTTCATCGCGTCTTTCAGCAGGAGATAACTTCATTAAATCATTTTCATAACGAGAAAGTCCTTTATCATCAACTTGATAAACATAATTGAAGAAATCTTCAGGAGTAGTAGAAATTTGTTTTCCATTACGTTCAATAATAACAGTTTCGGGAATACGATAACCAGCAATTTGTCGTTTATCAATACAATCTTTAACTCCATTCCAAAATTCCACAAGTTGTTTCTCTTCTTCTGCTTTAACTCGCATAGCTTCTTTAGCATTAGCTTCACGCATTTCGTTATCAGCTTTCTGAAGAGCTTCAAGTTCTTCTTTAGCAACATTGAAAAGTTCATTACTATCTTTAAGATATTGAATATACTTATCAACATTACCACGACGATTAAATTCCTTAAACGCCTCACGAACAATAGCTTCTTGTTGACTTACATTATTTTCATCTACTTCAATACCGCTTCTATCTCGAAGTTCACCAAAGCCTTCAAATGAATTACCATTTGCAACATAATAATTAAGAAAATCACCAACGATAGGATAATCTTCAAATAATTTATTAACACCAGCTTGAGCAAATTCATCACGTTTTAAATCAATAACGGATTGAATATAACTTGCAACTCCTTGAGGAGTATTTTCAAAAGCAACTGGTTTACCATCTTCTGAAGTAACAGAAACACCTACAAGTTCTTGAATCGATTTAACATCAATAGTATTTTCTTCTTTAGTATCTTCTACTTCAAATTCTTTAAGATAAGCAGCAACTTCATTTTTAGCTTTAAAGATATTACCTTTATCGTCAATAAGATTACCGTCTTTATCAACAGTATATTTATTATCTTCATCTTCGATAATAGTACCTTCTTCTAAACCATGTTCAACATCAGCGTCATTCGCTTTGTCATTAGGCTTACCCCCCGTGGAGGATGAAGATTGGTCATCTTTATTAGCATTAGTCTTACTATTCCCATTTCCATTATTACCACCAGTAATATCATCAATAGGATTACCCTCAGCATCTAACTGCCCTGTTTTACCTGTATCAAGGTCTGTAATGTCGTCAGTAGGTTTTCCATCACCATTAGATGTTTCACCATTAAAACCAAAACTATCAAAATTAGGCATAACTCTTTGTTTTTAATTAATTACTATATCACAAATATAAACTATAATAATAATACGAGTTTTACTTGTATCGTTAAAATATGTTCACCTTTAAGCCGATTTGCCGACTAACATACTATTGTTAACTAGGATATTTATTACTGATAATCTATCCTGTCGCTTTCAGAGAAGCCGTGTATGAATCAAATTTTATCATAATGATTAATCTATCACGAAATAAATAAAGTGCTTAAAATGAGCTTAAAATGGCTCATGCGGTGTAAAGAAAAATGAAAATGGGCTGAACCTACTTTCACAAGCAAGTCCAGCCCTATTATGAACAAAATTTAGAAGTACAGCCGATTATTTACTTTTACTATCATAACGATTTTTATTCGTTTTTGCAATCTTGACTTTATCATCACTTTCTTTAAGTTTAACAGCTAATTCTTTTTCTTTAAGTTGTGCTTCAACAGAAGTCTTTTGAGCATCTAAACTAAGTTTACTACGTTCAAGATTAAGTCTAGCATTTTCCATACGTTCTTCAGCTTGACTCTTTTCAGCATCACTAAGACCATTATCAAAACTCATAATATTAGCATTTGCTTTCATAGCTTCAATTTGACCATCAAGATATTTTTCAACTCTAATAGTTTCTCTATCTTGTTCTGCTTTTCTATCAATCTTAGCAAGTTCAAATTCTTGACGAAGTTGTTCTGTTTGTTGAGAAACACGTTCAACATCAAGTTCATGCTCACGTTGAATATTTTGATACTTATCAATAAGCTTACTAATTTGAGCAACATTATCTCCACGAATAGCAGCATTAGCCATATCCATGTTACCATTTTGAGCAGCACTAAATGCAAGCTGTTTATATTGTTCAAGTTTCTCGCGTTCTTTAACAGAAGTTTTACAAGTAACAATATAATTAGCAAATATATGACTATTAACATCAAGACTTAAATATCTAATATCGCCATCTTTAGTTTTATAAGAAGTATTAAGACCATCAATCCAAGCAAGTTTAGTATAATCCATTTCAGCTTGATAATCTCGTTCTCTCATTTTATCAAATATAAATTCAATAATAACAGAACCCATACTTCCACGAATAACTGCTTCATCAGTAACTCCTTTACCAGCACTATTAGCAATCTCGCCATAACGTTGTGGAGTCATATCACATTCCATTTTAGCAGTCTGTTCAATCTCTTGGATAAGTTGTCCAAGTTCAGTAATATAATTATTCATACGACTTTCAAGATAACGAACATTTTGTGCTTTAACAAGATTAACATCATCTTCATCATCAATATAAAGCACACCATCAGCAGCCATACGATATATAGTTTCAGCAGGTTTTTTACCAAGAAGAGATTTAGCAATCATAAGAACATTCATCTTATTTTTAGCAATAGCCATTTCTCTATGATAAGAAACTATATTACGAAATACTTGATAAGGAATAACTGTATCTACAATACTAAATCTTCCAAAACCCGGCAAAAGTTCTGCAATACCATTATAAGGAAGTTTACCATTCCTATTATAAGCAATAGGACGAGCCTTATAAGGATATATGCTTGTAGCACGAGAACCAATTCTAACGCTCTCATAAACTTGTGGACGCCACACCCATTCAATACTAATATCACCACCAGCAGGATTAAGCTGATAAGTTTCATCAACAATTCTTGTTGTAACAAATGCTCCATTACTATATGTAAGAATACCTTCTTTTATTTCACCTTTCCAAACAGTATGCCAAACTTCAAATAAACCATTATTAGCATCACGAGCCATTATATTAGTGTTCTTAATATGTTGCAAATCATCTTTATTAAATTTACTACATATATCACCAAAATAATACATATATTTATCCCAATTTAAAAGTGCTTTATCGCTAGAAGTAGTAGCACTATATTGATAATATGTATCAAGAGCTTCACGTTCTTTTTCAGAAAGATATTCATAAAATTCATCTATAATTTGTTGTTTAGTTAACATACGACGTTCAGCAAACATATCATAATCTTCTGTAAACATATTATCGTTAGGAACAGGAAAAGCATCTCTAACACTAACAACACGTTTAATTAATTGATTACCTACAACATCTCTATATGTATAACAAGCTCCAAAAGCAACAAATTCAAAATAAGCTCTAGCATATATAGTAAAAGCATCAGTAAGGTCATCAATAACATTAATTAAATCTTGTCCTTGTGCACTAATATCATCAATAAAATTTTCATTAAACTCTTTAATAAAAGCCTCAATATCAACAGCTTGTTCAAGATTAAATTGTTCAGGATTATTACCTTCATTAACAAACTGCATATAACTTTCTTGTATTTTCTTAGCAACAGCTTGTTCTGCAAGCATCATAATTTGTTTACCAAGTTCAGCATCTCTAGCAAATACAACTTCTGGATTATTAGCTCCAACAATAAAATCATGTGGATTCTTAATATATTCACCAATATATCTTCTAATAATACCTTTCATCATATCATAATTACGCATAGTAGCTGGAAAACGAGTTAGATTTTCATCTTTCTCATTATAAGGATTAAGAGTTTTTCTATAATATTCTCTAGGAATATTGCCAAGAAGAATATTAAACTTTTCTTCTACATTAAAATCAGCTTTACAAGCAATACCAGCTTCTATAACATAATCACAACACTTAGCATACCAATCAACTTCTTGTTTTTCAGCATAACTAACGTGCTGATTAGGAAAATCAAGTCTACCAAAATTATACATATCTTTATTTGTTTAATCTTAAAACCATTGTCTATTAAAAATATCTGTTTTATCATTATCTTCTGTAACTTTCTTACGATTAGCAAGTTCTCGTTTACCTTTAATATCAATAGACTTCCAATATATACCTAAAAGTATAAGACTAGATATACGGTCAAAGTTACCTTCAGAATTAAACTTTTTAAGTTCAAGAATTGTTTGATAATCAAGAAATCTTTCAAAAACATAAATATCTTCTCCAAATTCATTCTTACCAATAACTTCATATAAGAACTCTTTAAGAAGTCGAAGACCATCTAGTTTCTTAGGATTACTACCAATATTATAACCATAACTGGTACTAACTTTTTCTTTAACAGCAGAATCCCAAACATATAAAGGTTCATAACCTAGATATTTAGTAGCTTTCCATTTACGAAAATTAGAAACAGTTTCACCACGATTTATTTCTACAAGTCCAGTACCAATACAATTATACCATTTACATAGTCGATAAAACTTTTCATCAGCTTCTTCTAGTCTTTCAGTACGTCCATAATATGCAGCACATAACTTAGGTTTAAATCCATTACGTTCTCTAGGCATTTCAATAACAAACATACTATTATGAGAATGTCTATCAGTAATTTCTTTTTTATCTTTATCAATACCAACAGGGTCATAAACTGCAACATAAGTACCAGGAAGAATACTTTTTACAAGTCTATCATTAATATATGTTTCTTCATATTCTGGAGCAAACCAAACTCTTATACAACCATGAGGGTCTTCGTTACCACGTCTAGGAACTCCTTGAATATAATCATAAGTTTTCATATCAGGACTTTCAATTCTTATACGAGCATTAGATTTAAAATAAATCTTTTTAGTTCCATCTTCAAATAGTTCACCATCAGTATAAAACTTATAACTATTATCAATTCTAAGTTTATCTTCAAACTTATTAAGAGCTTCACTACTAAATATATTTTCATTAGCACTACTAAAAGATTCAGCAGGAAATAAAGCACGCTGACCAAGATAATTAAGATATTCTGCAAAAGTCTTAGCAGTCTTTTTCTTTTCAATTCTTTCTCGTGCAGCAAGCTTAAGTCCTATTCGTAGATTACTATTTCCATCTTCATCAAATCCTTTAACTCCATCTATTTCCCCTTCAAGACCCCAAGCATAAGATTTAAAGAATCCACAAACTTCATTACGAGCATCATTATCAAAAACGTTTTCAAAAGCCATAAATCTAAATGCTCTAGGATTATAAAAGTTTTGTTCAAATATTTGCATATTAGCAGCAGTAGCAGTTCCCCAAGCCATAAGAGTACCAGTAGTACGAGTACCAACAGTCATTGTAGGTTCGGTTACATTCATAAACTCATCAAAATTCTGCATTGTAGATAGCTCTTCAACTTTAATTGTAACAGCATCTTTACCAATAGCGCAGTCGGGATTATTATTAGCACTAACACTTAAAAGAGAACTAGACCAACTATCATCAGCTTCAACTCCATTTTTCATACGATAACCAAGTTTAAAACTATCAGTAATAGGACTATATATACCTCTTTTAAATGGAGTCTTTTCTTCAAAGAACTTTAAATTATTAACAGCAAAATCACTTAAACCTCCTTGTTTAATTAAATATTTATTATCAGCTGCAACATGAATAACAACTTTATGCTTAGATAAGTTAACTTCATTAGAACTATCAGCAGCCATAATATAAGAAAAACCTCCACGTCGAGTTTTATCAATAATAAGATGCAAAGCATTACGTCTACAAAATTCTATAATTTGCCAAGTCCAAAATTGAGCATCAATAAAACTAGGAAAACTATAAATCTTTTTAGCAGTAGCTCCATGTTCAGTAACAATAACAGATGATTCATCTGTACGTTCCATACGAGTATAATTAAGAAAATTATAATGACCACCTGTTATCCAAACATCTTCTATACTTCCATCTGGATTTTGCCAACAAGGAGCAGAAAAACCATTACGTCGTCTATCACATTCTCTACGTCTAAATTGCCTATGAGGAATACTATCAACTTTAAATTGAGTATATTTACCTGTGGCTTGATATGTTCTAGCAGCTTCATTAAAAAGTTCAGTATTAACAAATTTGCCAGGTCTAATATTTAAAAGAAAGCCACCACTATCTCCAATTAAAAAGTTATTATAAGGATCATACCATCCACAATCACTAGCTTTCTTATACTTTTTCTCTTTATCAGGTTCTTCAATGTATTCTAGAAAAGGATATTTACCATCAGCCATAATATTTTTATTTAACTAGTAAACAAACAACAAAAGCGATAGCGCAAACAGCACCACCGCTTACCAAATATCTATTCTTACGTTTAATACGTTCAATAGACTTATTTAAATTATCATTTACTTTATTATTATTATCAAGATTATTTTGTAAAATTTCAACTTCTTTATAAAGAGCATTATATTTAATCTTATGAAGATTAATTATACTATCTTGTTCATCAATAATATCTTTATAAAGTTTAGCTTTGATAATTTTAGTATTAGCAATCTTAATCATATTAATAGGGACAAGAACAGTTGTATCAGTAGTGTTGACTCCCCGTGGAGGATGCACTACATTATCAATCTCACTCTGACACCAACTTCTTGAATAACTCCCAAGTAGCACTATCATTAAGACTAATAACTTTATCTTCAATATCTTTTTCATGTTCTTTAAGTTTATAAACTATACTTTCTCTTTCAGTTATAACTAACTGTATAGAATCAATCCGAACATGATTAATAGCGGTGTCACTTTTATTATATGAATTGGCTTCTACACTAAAACGACTTATTGATAAATACAGAGTAACACATAAATTGATAATCACTATTATAAATATTGCTATTAACATCTTCTTCATAATTCTATACAGTATTAAGTTAATCTTTTATTTCTATAAGTTTATTAAGCAAATTAAGGTTCCATCTACCAGTTTCTTTAAGACCAAGAACTCTTTGAGCCATCTTAATAGCAGCAACTTGACCACAATTCACGTTAGTATCAAATAGTTGTTCAGCAACTCTCTGACTATTAAAATCATCAAGTTCAAATACATCCCAATAACCTATTTTATATTTTTGCCAAACAAGTTTTTGAAGATGAACATCATTATCAAGTTTAGACTTAAATTCTTTACTACCAACAGTATAATATTTCTTATAAGAATCAATCATAATCCAACCTTGCCAAGTAGGATTATATTTACGACTGATACCTCTATAAGTTTCTCCACCAGCATCGTCTTTATCGTTTACATAACCACCTTCTTTAATAGATAGTTTTTTAAAAGCATCTCCAAAGTAAGCCATAATTTAATTTATATAAGGATTAGTACAATATCTAAAACAATCAACAGCGTCATAATATTCATCTTCATCAAATTCTTTAATTGTAATCCAAAACCAAAGAACTTTAATTTGAACTTTATAAATTACAAATTCAAAGTCATCACCAATATGATGTTCATCGCCAATTAATCTTATATTTTTTCTACGATTAATAATATACATAATATTTTATTCTTCAAGAGTTCTACGAATCCAACCTCTAAGAAATTTGATATTATTTCCTTTACCTGCAATATCATTATAATATCTAATACGCTCAAGTTTATATTTAGCTACAAAATAATCAGCACTAATTGTAGTATCAGACTTATAAGCATTAAGAGAATCTTGAGTTCTACGAAGTAATTCTTTAGTTAAAACTAATTCATTAACAGCAGTAGAATCAGTAACAGGAACATAACGAATTTCAGGAACTGGAGTAATACGTTTAGTACATCCACTATATAAACAAATAGCAAATATAACTAAAACAATAAAACCAATAATTACTCCAATTAAATTGTCTTTATTTAATTTCATATAGCAAGTTTAAATTGATTTTGAACACCACTAGCTTTAATTTGTAATTCTCTATCTTTAAGAACTTTATTAATATCATCACGTAGATAATTCATAGTAAAAAATTTAGTAGTTTCAATAGGATTTTCTTTAATATGATAAAGACCGTCAGAAAATCTTTTTGGCATACCATATTCATTAAGTTCAAAATCACTATCAATGTGACATAACCAAATACCTTTAATAGTTAAACCAAGTATATATTCAACAGCAAAAGCATACATACTAAGTTGAAGATTATATATAGCACCATTACAATTAGGAAGATGATTAAGAGGAGCTAAAAGTCGTTCATCTTTATCAACCCAAACATTAGTTTGTTGTGCAGGTTTAACTGTTTTATCTTTCTTATAATATCCACTACTAAATCTTAATCCACCACGATTAGTTTTCCAATCACCCACAACAGCACAATTAGTATCTTCATTAACTAGAAGAATATCAATAGTTCCACTAATTAACCAATCTATAAGAAACATACCAATCTCACTATAAATCTTATATCCTCTTTCAGTGTACATTTTAAACGCATCATAAATAAGAGGATAACGATTATTAGTAAGTTCAATAAAATCTTTAAGATTAAGTAACTTATAACTAGCACCAAAATTTGGAATATCAGCAATAGTAACCATTACACCATCTTCACGTTTATCAAGATAATTAATAGCTTGTTGAAACATAGATGCTCCTTTAACACCATCTTCAAGACCATTATGAGTATTAGTTCCACGTTCACAAGCTTCTTTAGTAATAGTTGACCATTGTTCCTCTAGTTTCTTCTCACTTATTCCTAGTTCTTTAGACTTCTTTCTCAACCAATAGTTCTTATCAAATTTAGGAGCATAATTATGAAGAATAGTAGTAGTAGAAATATAATCATTACCAAGACTATCGTTATACTTATGTTCTTTTTCATGAAAAATAAGTCTAATATCATTATATCTTTTATCTTTAAGTTCCATATTAATATTATTAAGTTCAACACTAGCTTGGACCCGCTTCGGCACTACGTGCCTACGCTAGACTCCCCGTAGAGGATGGAATAGATTCAACATCAGCTTATTCTTCAATCATACTACTAATAATTTCAACACCACCTCTACCAGCAATATTCTCTTGTTCATACAGAAAATTTTCTTCAGCTACATTAAGAGCTTTAATCGTGTTTGGAAACTGATTAGCTAAATCATTAATTTGTTTCATATAACCAATAACAACTGGAACATCTTCTAGACTAGCACCATCAGATAATTTGTCATTCAACAATTCATTTAACTTGCTAGCAGCTAGAGCAACATTATGAATACCGCGCTTAATATTAAGAACAGCTTCCATACTAGCACCAGCTTTTTGATTATAATATCGTTTAATAAGTTTCCAAACAAGAACATCAGGTTGATAATTTTTAGGTAAATCAAAGTTTTCAATAGCTTTCTTAAGAGCTTCTTTTTCACTAAGACCTTCTTGTAGACACGGACCTTTAGGGTCACCAAGATAATAAATAACTCCAACTTCTTTAACATACATCTCTTTATTAGGAGATTTATCTCTAGTATAAAGAAGACTAACATCTCTATCAAGAAGTTGTTTAAGTGTAGGAGCTTTTGGCATACCAGTTTCATCTATGGTCAGCATCCAATCCAATTCCAAACCGTTCATATATTTCTTCTACTTCTTCATCAAATTCAATAATTTCAAGTTTACCCATAGCATATAGCCAAAGATTAGCATAAGCAGCACTATGTTTTTTACTTAGTTTAATCCAAATAGGAAGAAGTTTCTTTTTAAACTTAAGTTCAGTCTTAATCTTTTCTTCTTCTTCATAATGTTTTTGCTTTTCTTCTTCCATAACTTTAGCAGTATATTCTTTATACTCTTCTCTAGTCATAGTTTTTCTAGCTTCTTTAAAGTCTTTATAATGACCAATAAGTTTGAAACGATACCAATTCTTTTGAATAGTACCAATATGAGGAATAGCAACACATTTATCTTTTCGTATATTAATACTAGCTTCTTTTTCAAGACTTTCAATAATAGATTTACAAAGTATTCTATCATCACCTTGAAACCCAATATCATCTAATATATTATTTATATCTTTATAGATAAGAATATAATCATCATCAAAATCTTCATGAGAACTAGTATTAGCAATATTAAAACCAGTATTAGTCTTAAAATCCATAATTGAAAGTTTAAGAACTCTTCTTAGATTACTACTATAAACAAGAACACAAGTACCTATAATTTTAAATTATACATAAGTAGTTCTAAGAAGAGTTCGATTATTTAGACGAAATGGCTAATTAGCTTTTTCAGCAGAATGATAAACAAAAGGATTAATAGCTTTATGTTTATCAGTAATAGCAGCTCTTAAATCATTAATAGCTATAACTTTAAATTCAATAAACCAAACTTTCTGTCCTTTTTTATATCCTTGATTTTGTCCAAAAGTACCAACAGTAATAGAACGAGTTAGTTCAGTATCATTAGTAATATACTTATTAACAAATTGAGGGCTAAGAACATTATGTTTAAGATAAAGATGATAGCCACGTTCAAGAGTAGAACGGTCAATAATAACCTTATCCATTTGATTCATACCAATAAGTTCAGCATCTTCTTTACTAATCTTAGCAATAATTGGCATAACCTCAACTGTACTAACTTTATTATTAATAACACCAAACAAACTTTCATTTTGGCAAAGAGCAACAGCACAATAATGTTTAGCAATAACTACATTAGTAAGAATAGCGTCAAGTGCTTCACTTGTTATTTCGCTAATGTCAGTAGGTATTTGAATACCAAAATCTTTAAATTTACTTTCAACTTCAATCATAATACTAAATTATTTAGTTTTAATAATACTATCAATACCAATATTTCCAAGTTTAAGTTTACTAGGAACTTTAACTTCTTTTTTATTCCTTTCTCCACTATGAAATTCTCTAGTGTATTTAGGTTTAGTTTCATTTTTATCTTTACCCATAACTTAATTGTTTTTAGCAAATGTAATAGTTTGAATGAATCTACCAAGAGAAAAACTATTTTTAACATTTCAATCGTAGAGGATTATATGATTATAAATATGCAAGTCATACTCCCCGTGGAGGATGGAGATGAGTTAGACTTAATCGTATTAGTATTAATAATGTTAATAGAGATAATGATATTGATTAACTTGATGTGATTGATACTGATTGTATTCATCCTCCACGGGGAGTTGAGCGGAGAGCAAAGCTCGGAGCGGGTCACAGTGAATCTATTAATGCTGATATTTAAAAATGATACTGATAAAGGTATTGTAATTGCGAATAAAGATTTGTATGCAACTGAAGTTGTAGATATTGGTGAGGACTGAATTAAATATAATAGTAATGATAGTAATGATAGTAATGATAATGACGAAAATACTGAAGATAAAAATTATGAAGATAATAGTAATGTATATTAATGTTTTGATAATGATAGTAGTAATGTTGAAGGTGGTAGTAAAAGTGATGAAGATGATAGTAAAAGTGATAGTAAAAGTGATAGTATTAATGTTAAAGATAATAGTAAAAGTGATGAAGATGATGATAGTAGTAATATTGAAGATAATGATAGTAGTAAAAGTGAAGATAATAGTAATATTGAAGATGATAGTAAAAGTGAAGATGATGATAATATTGAAGATAATAATATTGAAGATAATAATATTGAAGATAGTAGTAAAAGTGATAGTATTGAAAATAGTGTATGTTGGTGTTTTGATGGGGCTAGTGAGTAGGAGGGGTGGGTCATTAAACTCGTCTTGACTACCCCCGTCAAGTTCTAGGAGAAAGTAAAGTTCTCATTCTCATTATCAACATTAAATATATTGAGATTATTCATTTCATTACATTACTAATTATTAACACTAATCATTATGAGAACAAACAAACCATTGTTGCTAGTTGCAATCATACTGATGATGCCAGCTATCATACTAGCATTGAAGGTAGAACCAACTAGTGATGAACAGATTACTGCTATTGTATTTGGAATACTATCGGCTATTGTTAGTTATCTTAGTAGAGATTAATCTCTACTAGATGGTATTGCTCATTATCAACATTAAATACTTTGCAGTTGAAACGAAACAACTGTCAGTAATGCTACTGATTAGCGTAATTAAATACTTAATAGTCATGCCAGACGTTAAAGATTTTGCACAAGTTGCACAAGGTGCTGCTACTGCTCCCGAGAATGTTAACGTAGTTAATCCAACTACTAGTATTAACCAACCTGTTCAACCTACTGTTGATACAGATAACCAAAATTCTGCTCAAGTGGAAACCATTGATGATGTTGTTAAACGTATCTGTACTGATGGTCATAGTTATGTAATGACTACTGTTATTACTAATATTGATTGTCAAGAACGTACAGGTCGTAATGGCAATTCTTATCTCAATGCGTTTGTTACTATTGCTAGTCCTGTCAAAGGTGCTCAAAGTATGCCTGATGGTACACATCGAATGGGTATGCTTGGTGCTATTCAGATGCCATTCAATCAGATACTGCTAGTAATGCGCAAAGACAAGTTCTACGGTAGATTTGTCAACTATGTTGGCGAAGCTGCTGAAGCTGGTTTTGCTAGTATGTATCTGACTGGTGTTGCTGTCAAAGTTCTTTGCCAGTTTGTACCTGCTGGTGTACAAGACCGTAATCCATTTACTCGTAAAGATAATCTTTACAATGTTGTGGATTATGATAGATATGTATATCATATTGTAGGTACCGAGCAGCCTACTGACCCTATTCTTATTAGTGCATATAATGTACTTATCAAGCAGATTATGGATGATGCTCGTGCTGCCATTGCTGCCAAGCGTGAGGCTAAAGCTAAAGCAGCTAGTTTTGTTGTTACTGCAATGAACGATGACGACATGCCGTTCTAATGAACATGGTGCTACTGACCTTCGGGTTGGTAGCACTGATGTTATCAGTTTTGTTGATGCTGTTGCTAGTGTTCAACATGGAAATGCTCATTATCAACATTAAATATATTGCAGCAAACGAACTTAACAGTCTGATAAGTCTTGTCAATCATGAACTAGCTGCAAGTTCTGATAAGTCTTGTCCTAATATTAATCATCATGAAAGTACATCGTATTATTACTACTATTGAAGTTGAGAATGATAATTCTATTACTTCTGTTGAACTTATTAATCTTCATCCTGCTAATGCTGATATTCTTCTTGCTATTACTGATATTACTACTAATGGTAATGCTGAAGATATAACAAAAATATATGATAGTGTTAATAAGAGTAGACTTGGTATTGCTGGTAAATTAAAAGGTATCGCTCGTATTATTAATGATAGTCTTGATAATCATGAATTTAATGTAATTGCTGATGATAATTCTACTAATGAAACTAATGATGATGGAATCCTATAACATTAAGCAATAGTCCTCGCGTGCGTGCACATACGCGCGCGTTCCTTGGAGCAAAAATTATATATACTACGTATATATAATTTAGTGGTTATTACACGTGCGTGCGTACATTAGTGTTATAGTTGCATTTATGCTACGTATAACTGTTATTCCACAATCGGAACGTAGTTCAGTTGTGGCTAAGGATAATGGAGGCAGACTTGCCGATATTATCCGCTACCACTAACAACTCATCTTGTTAAACAAGATGATGTTGGTATGACTAATATGAATGATGCTGATACTGATATTGACCATGATGATTTACTCTTATAACATTTTGTTATACTGATATTGGTCATGGAGATTTACTCCCATAACAAAAAGTTATAGAGGTGAAATTAGAGGTGACTAGATGTATTGAATGTGGAGAAAGAGGATATTGAGATGAAAGTGGTGAATGTGGGTTTCGTGGAGAATGAAATGGTGGAGTTGGATGTGGCTCAAATAGGGTTAAATTGAGGTTGATGGTGAAGATGAGAATGAGTTTGATGGTGATAAACGTGGAGATGCGTGTCGATCTGCCAATGGTAAAAAAATTAGTCTTTTTCTAATTTTTCCTCTTAATATTAATACACTTCTTTATCCTCTTCTTAATCAATCTAAACCTATTGTTTTAACTCCTTCTCTTTCTCTCTAACTCTTTCTCTCTAACTCTTTCTCTCTAACTCCTTCTCTTTCTCTCTTATAACTTTTCATTATAACTCCATAACTTTTTATTATAACTCCATAACTTTTCATTATAACCACTATAACTATTAGTTATACTATCATCTTCTCAATCTCATTCATTATAACCTTTGGTTATACCATCATCATCATCAACATTAGTTCTGGCATCAGCTTTAGCTCTAGTTTCGTCATGAACTTTATCGTTAAGCCCAGTATTAAGACTAGTCCTAACTGTACTATCAAGTCTAATAAGACTTCTAGTCATAATGACCAACAGCATTAGTTCTAGCTAATAATAGCACTATTAATACTATCAGTATTATAATTACTATTAATACTAGTCATACTAATATTGCTAGTGGTATTACTAATGATATTCTTAATATTCTTGATATTACTGATTCTCTTTATACTAATGATACTATTGATACTATTGATATTTATTATACTCGTGGTAAGTTAATTCCTATTGCTATAATTATTTTAGTTATTTTAATATAGCTATTGATTATTAGTTAGAATTATAGTATAAATAAATTATAATATATTTGGAGTATTATATTTAATTATTATATTTGTCATGTTGTTCAGTAGAGTAATATTGCTACTGATAATAATATTAATCTTAAACTTATAAGTGTTATGGTAAATTTTGATAATGTTACTAGTAATGTTCAATCTAAGCCTAGAAAGAAAACTATGGCTGAAAGTTTAGAAGAAGCTAAACAAGAAGGTAAACTTGTTGTTCCTGAAGAAGATACACAAGTTAATGCTGTTGTTAGTAGTGAAACTATTCAGCCTAAAAATAAAGCTAGGAAGAAGAAACAAAGTAAAGTTCGTAAACAGGAAGAACAAACTACTGTTGTTAGTCAAGCTAATGAAGATAATGATTTTAAAGATGCTAAGACTGATAAACATGGTGTTCCTGTTGGAATTAATGTTCCTCAACATATTCTTGATGTAGTTTGTATTGTTAAATTCAATGCTGCATTTAGGCGTCATACTTCTCTTAATATTCTTCATACTCTTGAAGATGATGGAAGAATATATAATTCTAAAGGTGCTTATGTTGACTTCTTATGGAATAAGTTTAGAGTTACTGCTGATGGTGGTCTTCGTAGAGAATATAGATATACAGATGATTTATTTATTGATGCTTTAGTTAAAGCTCATGCTGATGTTGCTAATGATAGTCAGCGAGTTATTGGTATTATGATTGATACTGAAACTGAACTTCATAAAAAGAATAAAGATTCTGAAGCTAGTTAAGTTTGTAGTATAGACTCCCCGTGGAGGATGGATAGTGCTGTTGAGCTTGTTAAAGCTAATTCTCATGTTCTTGCCATTTTTATCCATTTTGTTTATTGGGTTTGTTATAGTTAAAACGTTGATGATAATCATCCTCTACTCGGAGTTTATTTTATATATAAAGATATGGAAAGAACTGATATTTATTTTGTTGAAGATGATACATATTTCAATAATAATGTTGAAGGTGTTGAAATTCATGCAGAATGTCTAAGTCAAGATTTTGACGATATTGCTTGGGAACCAATAGTTGATGATAGTCCTATTGTTGACCCTGAAAATGATGTTTTTGGTTATTATGATTAAATAAATAAAATTATGGAAAATATTAATATTAAAGTTATTCTTGATGAAGTTTTTGGTAAATCTTGTGATAGTATTACTTGTGATACCTGTAAATATAAAGAAGATTGCGAACTTATTAATAAATTCATTAATGATATTAAAGATAAAGGTTTATCTCTAGACCAATATGTTAGAGGTTTAGCTTTATTTGTATATGTTCTTAAAGAACAAAAATATATTAATGATTTTGGTAAAACTCAAGAAGATATTATTAAATTTGCTACTGAAAATGGATTTGAACTTGATTGGCTTATTAATCGTTGGGATAGTATAATTGAAGATAAGGATATTCTTAAACCTATTATTGCTGTTTTTCCTAAATATGCTAAAGATATGATTATTAATATTGTTGAAGCTAATATTAAAATTAATAATTTAATTGCTCAACATATTATTGATACTTCTAATGTAGAATATAATGAAATGATTAAAATGGTTAATCAATCTATTGATAATAATAAACAAGAAAATAGGTTTAAGAATTTTAGCGATGATGAAATTTATGCTGAACTTAAACGTAGAAAAGCAAATAAATCTGCTAAATAATCCCACATAAGTTTTTGATTTTATTTCTAATACTACTGTCTGTGAAGATAGTAGTATTATTTCACTTGCTGATGATGGAGGAATTGAACTCCGAAACTATGATATTGCTATTATCCGTTTTAATTTCTAAAATTGTAGGTTTGTAATAGTACAGTCTGTGAAGATAGTGCTATTAATATTTATCATAGTCCAAGTGTTATATGTCATGTTTTATTTTGGTGTTAATGATGTTATTATTGATTGTGAAATTAGTAATAACGATATCTGTGTCAAACATTTCGTTTTATATGATTTCGTATTTGTAGATTTGCCTAGTATTGTCTGTGAAGATAGTGCTAGGCTTTTTAGTATGTATATTATTAACTTTAAATATATAATTAAAATGGATAATTTTGATTCTCTTATTTTTGATGGTCTATTAGATAGATACATTGAGGAACAAGCTAAGTTTGAAAAAGGACAAGTAGTATATATGGAATATACTTATCAATATCATAATCAAACTAAACTTGGTGTTTGTGTTGGCATTGTAACTGGCGTTGGGGTTACTAAAGCTGAACGTACAATAGGCAATAATAAATATATTGATTATCCTATTGTATATACTGTTACTCACGCTAAAGGTGTAAGTTATAATGTTAGTGAATGTAAACTTGGTTCTATTGCTGAACATATTCTTAAAGAACGTCTTAAACGTGCTGGTAATAATAATAAACAGAATAATGAGCCTGCTACAAATGACTAGTTATTTACGTTCATAACATATTCATAGATATGATTCTTTTGCCCTCTGTTGAATTTTCATATATAATCTGATTAATCTATCACGATTGATAATTGATTCAATATAGGGCAAAAGAACTAGCTAATAAATGTTAAACTAAAAATTTAATACAGTTTTGTTATGAATTATGTTGCTTATAAACAAATTGATGGTACTATTACATCTGGATTTAAAGTTAAACTTTATGATATAGTTACTTTGAATGCTGGCTATTGGAAAGATAAACTTGCTATTGTTCTATATATTAATGAGGATAAAAAACAAATTAAAGTTCGTATTATTGAATGTGGCATGAACTTAACTCTTAAAGTTAAAGATGTTCAATTTATTAATCATAATAATAGAACTGCTGCTCGTTCTTATATTGATTTATGTAATAAACTATCTAAAGCCTTTCGTGATAAATATACTGATAAACAGTATATAAAAGATAATTGGTTTACTGATAAGTTTATTATTAATGATATAACTGCTGATACTATTGCTAAAGGTATTGGTCAATATATTACTAATACTGATAGTGATAGGTATTCTGTTAGTGCTATTATGTGGCTTAGTGATATTAAAGATTATATAGATGCTTTACTTAAATATGGTGATTTTGATTTTGTTGCTAAAGCATTTAAAATCTATAATATTACTGATACTAGATTTGACTCATTCGTAAACTTTATCATTATTTCTATGATTGAAAATGTTTCTCATTTTATACTTGGTATGATATTTGGTTTATCTGTATATCTTTTTATAAGAATTAGCATTGTTAGTAAAAAACTAGATAGACTTATTAGAGATATTAATGATACTCAAAATTGGATTAGAAGAATTCAAATTGATATTTGCGATATTAATAAACAATGGGAAGTTAAAAGAGATAGAGATAGAAATAGACTAGATAGAATTGAAGATAGAATTGGTAAACTTGCTAGTGATTTTAATGATATTATTAGAAAGAAAGTTTAATGACTAGCTTGCTTCCATCCTCTACGGGGGGTCGCCACGGAGCGTAGCGTAGTGGCTCTACTAATATAACTATTATTGAACTTATTATAGTTTTAACTATTAAATATAATTGTTTTATTAATCTTTAAAAACGTAAAATACTTATGAAAAAGTATGATGAAGTTTCTGTTGTTCGTCAACTTAATAATGTTGGCGCTGTTATTGAAATCAATCCTGCTAGTAAAGTTATTAAAGTAGCTAAGAATAGTTCTATTGGTAATGGAACTAGTGGTAAAATTGATTTTCTTTCTCATTATTGTGGTTATCATGTTGAGATTGTTGATGTTATTCAACAACAAAAAGAACGTGATGAAGAAATTGCTGCTAAGAAAGCTGCTAAAAAGGCTGCTCGTAAAGCTAAATTTGCAGAGGATAATACTTTTAAAGGTATTACTCGTGCTGTTGATAAACGTATGCGTGCTATTAAAAGAAAGTAGTATGTTATGGTTAGCTTTAAATTCTCATTTGGAGTTGTAGGTAAATCCAAAGAGAAAGGAATAGTCAATAAATATGTTATTATAGTTGCTAAATGTGAAGGTATTATTAGATATGTTGATGGTACTTATAAAGTAGAATACAATGGCAAACTATATAGCATTACAGGTGAAAGTTACAGAACTAAAGGAAAGAAAGTTGTTTATGCTCGTCGATTAGATGAATATAATCATAGAATTAAAATTATAAGAGATAGTGAAAATAGAAAAACTGTTGATATTAGATTTTATATTCCTTTTGCTGCTGGACTTATAGCTAAAGGTAAAATTGTTAAAATGCCTTTTGCTAATGAATTGTTTCATATTACTACGTGTTATAATCGTGGTGATAGTGAATCTACTATTTTAGCTTTTCAAGAATGGAAAGAATATGAAGATAAAGTTAAAAATAATCTTATTGATGTAAACAACGAATTGTAATGATTGGTAATCTTAATATTGCTAATAGTAATAGAAATGATACTAACATTAAGTTTACTAAAGACCAAGAAATAGCTGTGCATGAACTTATTGAGTTTCTTGCACAGCCTTGGGATGATAAGAAATATATTAATGCTCTTTGTGGTGCTGGAGGTACAGGTAAGACATTTGTTATTAAATATGTTATTAATAATTGCAAATGGTCTGGTGGTGTTATAGGTTGTGCTGCTCCTACACATAAAGCTTGTAGAGTTCTTAGTAATTCTATTGGTGGAAAAGAAGTTAATACTATTCAATCATTATTTGGTTTTAGACTTGATGTTAATATTGAAAATTTTGACCCTGAAAATCCTGCCTTTAATCCTGTTGGAAAAGATAAACTAGATGGTCTTAAAGTTTTAATTATTGATGAAGCTTCTATGCTTAATGCTAAACTTGTTAAGTATATTAGTAATAAATGTAAGAAACTTCAGATTAAAGTTATAATGCTTGGTGACTCTAGTCAGCTTCCACCTGTTAATGAGAAAACTAGTCAAGCTTTTCTTATTGCTAGTAATACTTATTATCTTAAAGAAGTTGTACGACAAGGAGATAATAATCCTATTAGTAAACTTCTTAAACTTCTTCGAGAAGATATAGATAATAAGAATGGATGGAGATTTCTTGATTATATATCTAAAAATAGACAAGATTATAATGAGGAAACTAAAGGATTTTATGTTTGCGGTCAAACTGAATTTTCTGATTTAATTGATATTTGTTTCAATGATGAGGAATATACTAAAAATATTGATTTGTATCGTATTATAGCTTATACTAATAATCGTGTTGCACAATGGAATAACCATGTAAGACATATGATTATTCAAGATGCTGATAAAAGTCTTATTACTCGTAACGATTTAATAATGAGTTATACTACTGTTGTTAATGTTTTTAATGATATTATTATAAACAATAGTGAAGAATATATTGTTAAAGATATTGTTGATACAATTGATAATGATTATGAGTTTAAAGGATTTCTTATTAAGTTTCAAGCTATTCATGGTGGTGCTATAACTCAACCTTTATTTGTTATTGACCATTATGATAACTATACATTTCAGATGTATTATAAGAAGTTGACTAGTCTTATTGATGATGCTAAAAAAACTAGTAGTTCTGAACGTGGAAGTAAATGGAAACAATATTTTGATTTTAAACGTAAATATCTTATCGCTTCTAATATTACGAATAGTAATGGTAAGATTTTATTTAGTAGAGATTTAGATTATGGTTTTGCAATTACTTCTCATAGAGCACAAGGTTCTACTTATAAAAATGTATTTGTAGATATTAACGATATGATTTATGATAAATACGGTCATCCTTATACTAATAGAGATGAAATGCTTCGTAGATTGTATGTTGCTTGTTCTCGTGCTAGCAATCAATTAGTATTATCTTATGGCAAATAAAACTGTTGACGAATATCTTGATTGTGCTAGATGTCCAAATCGTATATTTAATACAGGTAGATATATACAAGGTGGTAGAGGAAGTATTCATGGAGATATTGTTTTCCTATTTCCTAGAGGTGATAGAGCTTATTGTGATGATTATCAATTATTCACTGATATTGGTAATCTTTATGATGAATACTCTAGACGAAATAACACTGAAGATGTATATATGACTTATAGTGTTAAATGTACTTGTTCTAATAATTATAATACTTATCTTACTGCTGTTGATAAATGTCGTAATATTCTATGGAAAGAATTAGCTAGAATTAATTACAAATATCTATTTGTATTTGGTGATGCTTATCGTAGTATTAGTGATAATCCAATTCCTAGATTTATGGCTACTGGTGGTAAGTATATATTTAATAATTATTCGCCTCTTGTTAAATTTAAAGATGATAATCTTTATCATATATTTAAACAGCGTTTTGCTGATGATGTTAATTGGGTTACTAAAAATAGAAATAATTATGGTATAATATAAATGATTAATTGTATAGCTTATGATGTTGAAGTTTTAAGAAATTTCTTTTCTATTACTTTTGTTAGTATTAATAGTTATCTTAAAGTTTTTAAAGATTGTGTTAATACTGATGGAAAAGCTATTCCTTTAGTTCAAAAACTATCTGTTGAAGAAATTAAAGCTCGTCTTGAAACTGTTGAAAAATATAAGTTTTATATAACAGATAAAGATGATAGTCAATTACTTTCTATGATAGATTATATTAATAAAACTAGATGTTATAAGGATTCTAATGGAAATATTATTCGTACTGACTTGTATGGATTTAATAATTTCAATTATGATAATCTTATGATTGCTGCTTTACTTAGTTTTTATATGCGTACGAATAGTACGAAAGAACTTATTAATAAGTTATATGAAACTAGTAAAACTATTATTTCTAGTCAAGATGATAAAGATAAATTTAAAACTGATTTTTATCTTAACAGTCTTAGAAAATATAAACTACCATTTACAGGTGTTGATGTAATGCGTATATTTGCTCTTAATAAAGCAAGTGTAGTTGTAGATAGTAAAACAGGTGAACGTAAACCTGTTCCTAAAGGTTTAAAGCAAACTTCTATTAATCTTCAATGGTATGAACTTCTAGAATATGAACTTCCTGACATTAATGAAAAAGAAGCTGAATTATATGATGAAATTCCTAATCTTAAAGGAATGAGTATTAGTCAGCTTAATAAGCTAGTAGATAAATGGGATAGATTTATTCTTGATGAATATATTGAACCTATGATGTATTATAATCTTAATGATGTTTTCATTGTAGCTGAAATAGTTCGTCTTTATCCAGAAGAAATTAAATCTCGTTATGCTATTAGTAAAGCATATGATGTTGATGTTCTTAATTCTAGTCGTAGTAAAACTGCTGATATTCTTTTTGAGAAATTTTATAGTAAATTTAGTGGTCTTGCTCCTGAACAATGGAAAGGTAAGAAAACTGAAAGAACTGCTATGAGTTTTAAGAAAGTTATTTTTCCTTTTATTAAGTTTAAAACTAAAGAACTTCAAGATTTACTTGATAAACTATATAAAACTATTATTTATAGAGTTAATAAAGATGCTTTTAGTGAGAACGTTAAAATTGGAGATATAACTTATACTCTTGCAACTGGAGGTTTACATAGTCAAGATGTTCCTATGGAGTTATATTCAACTACTCCTTATGGTGATTACTTAACTCCATCCTCCACGGGGGGTAAACCTTTTACCATTTATCATTTTGATGTTGCTAGTTTTTATCCTAGTATAATAGGTGTTCATAAAGTTGCTCCTGCTCATATTGATACAAATGCTTTTTGTAATTTAATTAGTTGGATGAAACAAAAACGTGTTGATGTGAAACATAGCGAAGAAGAATACATAGATGGAATTGCTAAAGATATTCTTGCTTTAGTTCTAAAGATTGTCATAAATAGTATTTATGGTAAACTTGGATTTGAAAAAGGAGATTTATATGACCGTCTTGCTGTTCTTAAAGTTACTGTTAATGGACAACTTATGCTTCTTATGTTATGCGAGGCTCTTGAACTAGATAATATTCATATTATTAGTGCAAATACTGATGGTATTATGGTTAAAGTTTATATTGACCAAGAAGATAAATTTAAAGAAATTACTACTTGGTGGCAAGATATTACTGGTATGCAAGCTGATAGCGATGTTGTTCATAGTCTTATAGCTCGTGATGTTAATAATTATATTACTCAATTTAGGTCTAAAAGTAAGCTTAAAATTGAATCTAAAGGTGCTCTTAATCCTATGATGTATTCTCTAGATTTAACTAAAGGTTATTCTATGCCTATTGTTGCTCAAGCTATTGAAAACTATTTTCTTAAGAATAAACCTGTTATGGATACTCTTCAAGAAGCTACTAATATTCTTGACTTTTGTCTTACTCAAAATGTTGGTAAACAATTTCATGTAGAAGAAACTAAGATTGAAAATGGACAAGTTACTCATGTTATTTGTCAAAGATATGTTAGGTTTTATGTTTCTAATAGAGGTTATATTATTGAAAAAGTTCATAATGAAAATGGTTCTCGTAGTAGAATGGCAGCTGGTTCTGTTGTAACAGTTATTAATAGTCTTGATGATAAAGATATTTCTCTTAGAGATATTAATTTTAAATTTTATTATCAAGAAGCTATGAAGATTATTAATCCTATTAAACTTAAGATTTCTCCTAAAGGTAAAGGTAAAAGTAAAATTAAAAAATATAGTGGTATGTATAATCCTATTTTTAATGAAGATGATTTTGGATGAAAAATATAGTTGAAGAATCATATAGTAAACTTATTAATAAATGGGGTTCTAAAGATTATAAAGGTATTGGAACTATCCATTGTGTTCAACCTCTTGATTATTCTGAAATTATAAGTAGAGTTATTACTCTGATGAGGAATAAAAATCCTAATCTTAAAATACTTATTGTTACAGATAATTGGAAAAGAAGAACAGAAATTGTTGATGGTCTTAAAAATCATAATATAAATATAGATACTATTAATATTCTTACTCATACTTATGTTAATAGTAGATATAATTATAGTTATGATATTTCTATTGTTGTTGGAGTTAATGAATGGAATCTTTCTTGTAATACAGTTTTTAATCATGCTAGATTTAAACTTATGATTATAACTAAAGATACTATTGATACTGCCAAGCTAAAAGAAATTTATACTAATATTCCACCTATTAATGATAATATAAGTTCTAGTGGTATTAATGCTATGCGGGCTTTACTCCCCGTAGAGGAATACAGAGAGCCAATTTTGTTTGTTAATCAAGATGATATTGCTAATTACGATAAATATACTGAATTTATTACTCAGACTATTCAAGTATTTGGTAATCTTGATAATATTAAATATGCTCTAAATGGTACTCAAGATGGACGTAGTGCTATTCAATATATTACAGAAATAGCTGAATATAATGGATGGAGTGCTGATATGGATATGACTAATCCTTTTAGTAAACAAATTGATGAATGTTATAATCCTCTTGTTCTTGCTGAACGAGTTAAGACTTTTTATAATATTGTTCGTGAACGTATGCTTATATGTTCTGATAATGTTTGTAAGCTAGAAAGAATAGTTGAAATTATTAAAGATAATCCTGATAAACGATTTCTTATTATTAGCAAGAGAGGTGAATATGCTGCTACTGTAACTAAATATATTAATGATAAATTAGGTGAAATTTGTGGTGATTATCATGATAAAATTGAGGATAAAGTTCTAGTTGATAGTAATGGTATTCCTGTTTTGTACAAGTCTGGAAGCAAGAAAGGACAGCCAAAAATAATCAAATCTAAAGCTATTTCTACGCTGAATTTGAAGTCTTTTAATGATGGCTTATTAAGAGTATTATCTATAAAAAATAATTCAACTGACAGCCTAGAAACAAGCATAGACGAATGGATTTTAACCTCACCTTTATGTGATACCATAGATGAACTTATCTATCGTTATAATAATGTTAATTGTAGTCAATCAAAACTTAAAGTACATAAACTTTATATAGCTGGTACTATTGAGGAAGCAAGTCTTAAAAAGGAAAAGTTATCGGCTAACCATGAAGTTATACAGAATGTTAATTCTGATATTAGTGCTCAAAATTTTGATGATATTATTTGCTAGTATAAATATAATAGTTACATTTGTTGTGTAATCAAAATCGCTCTTTGATAGAATGGACGAAGATAAAGAAGTTAAAGTTAATGATATTGCTGTTGCTGTTAGTAATAGTGGTATTGAAAAACAACATGGTGTTCAACATTCTGTTGCTCCATATCAGCTTAATTATATGAGTGAAGCTGAAATTGCAAGTCTTGAAGTATTTATCAAACGTGTTATGCGTAGTGATAAATGTGGTATTAAGTCTGTTGAAGATGGTCTTGCTATTGCAATGAGAGCTAAAGACCTTAGACTTCCATTTTCTACTTGCATTGAACATATTCATGTAGTTCAAGGTAAAACAGGTGTTGATGTTCACATTATTAAGGCATTACTTGTCAAAGGCAGCGTGAGTTGGGAAAAAGTAGATAATTATCGCGCTCTGTACGAATATACAGATGGCTTTAATGCTTATGATGAAGATAAACTTCCATCTGACTGTATTAAGTGTCTTACTCCCAAAGAGGCACAAACTAAAAATGCAGAAGATAAAGACCATGAACATATATATGTTTATCCTGTTAAATATTATAAAGATTATAATGGTAATGTATATAAGGAATATCAACTTAATGGTAAGTTTGAAATAGCTACTAATACTGCTGAAGCTAAACAAATTGCTTCTACTGGTAAAGTTCCTGTTTATAGAATACCTGCTGTTCCTATTGATTATATTACTAGTTATCGTTTTTATCGTAAAATTGGAGAACGTAATATGGTTGCTACTGGTGAGTTTACTTATAAAGATGCTATTGTTGCTGGATGTTTTGAAAAAGATACTTATAAGAAATATCCTAAAATAATGATAAGTCATAGAGCATTTGTTTATGGTGCTCGTGAAATTGCTAATGATTTAATTATGGGCTGTTTAAGCACAGAAGAATTAAAGACTATGCAAGGTATTGATTTAAGTAATGAAGATATTATTGATATTACTGAAATTCAATAACATAAACAAACTAGAGAAATTATTATTAAACAAAACAGTCGTATGACTGATATTATTCACTTTTAAATTACAAAAATTATGAAAGACTTTAAGAAAGGTTTGAGTTTTGGTATGGGTATTGTTAATGCTGGTCAAAGAGCAGGTAGTGAAGAACCTGAATTGGTAATTGTTTCTACTCCTGGTAGTTTCCGTATGACTGCACAAGTTTCTAAAGCTCTCGGCATTGCTCATGGTGAATATGTAATGTTCATTAATAACTGTGCAAATATTGATAATGCTATTATCAATAAAGTACCCGAAGTTGTTGCTTTCTGTGAAGAACAAGGTTTGGATATTGAATCTCCCGAAGCTGCTATGGCTGTTCATGCTGAATTTGATATTTGGGCTTTGGCTAAAGGTATTGCTGAATTAGACAAGAATGGTAATCCTTGTACTACTCGTGTTCGTATGACTAAGAATGATAAGATTAAGTATGTTAATACTTATTTCCAAGAAACTCTTAAAGGTGCTTTATCTTCTTCTAATGAAGAACTGAAAGCTGCTCTTGGTCGTGAAGGTATTACCGAAGATGAACAGAAAGAACTTTTGATTAGCTGTATTCAAGGTGATGAAGTTGTTAAAATTAAAGGTTCTAAATGTGCTAATACTGCTGCTTTGTCTGGTATTGGTGTAAATCTTAACTTTACTGATTCTAATGTTTGGAAACAGTTAAAATCTAATATGACTGATGAAGAAGCTACTTCTAAAAATCGTGTTTATACAGTAGATATTGATAACTTGCAAGAAGCTGTTGTTAATAACGGTCATAAAGATATTGTTGTTAAGATTGCAATGCTTACCGAATATAAAGATGAAGAACCTATTCGTATCGGTAAGAAAGCTGAAAAAGAAGAAACTGCTGAATAATCAAATCTTCGTCCTAGAAATATAGTATCTTGAACATAGAGCTGCATTGTTAGTATTGCTAATAGTGCAGCTCTTATTTTATATAATAATTCTTTTAATTACTTTAATTATGTCGACAGAAAAAGAAATTAAGAATGAAGCTACTGTTGTAGCAAGTGCTGAACAAACTGCTAATGCAGAAGTACAAACTCCTAAAAAACGTAGAGGTAGAGGTATTAATAACGATTTACGTGATGTAACTCGTAAAAAGTTTGATGAACGTACTGATTGTAATAAAGCTAATGGCTTGTTTATTGGCCATCTTGAAGATGTTAAAGTTGATTGGGCTACACTGAAAGATGATGTTCAAGGTATGCCTTCATTTGCTGGTATGAGTATTCCTTATCTTACATTTACTTTTGCTAGTAATCATGAAAATATCAATGAACGTCGTTATGTAACTCAACGTCTTCTTCCTGCTGAAAGTAATGTTGAAACTATTCCCGGTGGTAAAGGTGCTTGGAAAGTTGATAACATTTTCCGCTTTATGAAACATATATATAATGTATTTGTTCTTAAAGGTCGTGATTTAACAGAAGAGGAAATTGATGCTCTTACTTTGCCTTTTGAAGATTTTGATGAAAATATGCAATATGTACCTGTTGAGGCTGAAGAAGTTATAGCTGGTTATAAGACTGTGTTTGAAAATTATGTTAAGTTACTTAACAATAATGGTAAGCCTGTTTATAATGATGCTAAAGGTAAACCTATTACTATTTGGATGAAGCTTCTTCGTTTCGTTAAGAATGATGGTAAATGGCGTGCTGTTGTTGGAAGTAAATCTTCATTTGGTGATTTAGGATTTCCTACATTTATCAATGATGGAGTTATTGAACTTTATAAAGAACAATCTGCTCCTAGTTTGCATATTGACCCTTATAAAGAAAGTATTGTTTATCAAAAATCTGCCGAACAAGCTAAACAGCCAAATGTTGCTATGCCTGGTGTTGGTGTAATGCCTAGTGTTCAAACTGCTACTCCTATAAATTCTGTTAGTGGATTTAATGGCGGTGGAGATTTTAGTCCATTTGGTGGTGGTAATGATGCTGCTGGTGCTTTTGTTAATCCAACAGAAGATTTGCCATTTTAAAAATTAAAGTTAGTTAAATAGTTGTATGTAAGAGGATTGGGTACTATTTTAGTACCTAGTCCTCTTTTTTTATATGTTCACGATAAAGGTCAAATTAGAAATATTATGAAAAGAAATATTAGTAATACTATTTTAACTAAAGATTATATTTTCTCTAAAGTTAGTCAAATTACTATTTTTAGCACTTATACTGGAATTAGTGTTGAAGATATACAACATTGTATAGATACAGGAGAATTTATATCTAGTCCTTTTCGTGAAGATACTCATCCTAGTTTTGGTTTTAGGTATGATAATAGGAATAAACTTAAAGGAAGAGATTTTGCTGGATATTGGTGGGGAGATTGTATAGATGCTGCTGCAACTGTACTCTCTGAAATTGTTCATAAGCAAATTGATATTTCTATTAAAAGTCAATTTCTATTTGTTCTTAAGCATATTGCTTATACTTTTAGAAATATTATTTATGGACAAGATAAAGATGAAAACAACGATTATAATATTACTAGGGCTATTAGTAATGTACGTAATCATAAACCTATTATTGAACTTGTTACTCGTTCATGGAATAATTTAGATGCTAAGTATTGGGGACAATTTGGTGTTAATCTTAATTTTCTTAATACTCATTTTGTTTATCCTGTTGACCAATTTTATATTAATCGTTCAACTAATCCTATTCCTAAATATTTTTACGATAAAGATAAAACGGATTTATGTTATGGATATGTTCTTGGACAAGATAAAAGAGGAATAGTTAATGTTAAACTGTATTTTCCAAATAGGAATAAGAAAACTGAAGTTAAGTTTATAACTAATAGTAATACTATTGAAGGAGTTATTAATCTTGAATTAGATAATTATGACGTTATTATTATAACTAAATCTACTAAAGATAGATTAAGTCTTGAATGTTATCTAAAGAGTATTAATCATTCCATCCTCTACGGGGGGTCTACCCTTGAATCTAAGGCTATTGGTATTGTTAATATTCCACATGAAACTTATAAACTTCGTCAAATTGAATATGATTGGCTTCGTAGTAAACTTAATCGAAATGGTTTTCTTATTAGCCTTATGGATAATGATAGAACTGGTCTTATGGAAGCTGTGATTCTTAAGAATGATTATGATATTATACCTATTATTATTCCTAAAGAACTTGGCGTTAAAGATTTTGCAGAATTGAGAAGTAGTTATTCTACAAATGTTATTAATGAATTAACTCAACAAGTTATTAAATATATAGAAGAGAATTATGGAGAAGAAACTGAATTTACTTGGGATACGGAAGAAAGTAATACTTTGCCATACTAAAAGTCTAGCTGGTGTTACCTATACTGTTATGTGTCCAATTACTGAAGAAGATGAACAAAATCTTGATAAATGGGAATGTATTAATGTAGATGGTAAACGTATTGATAAAAAAGATATTTATTGTTATGGAGAAATTAATCTATCTTCTAATGATGACGTTGAATATATCAAAAAGTTTAGCCTACTTGATACTGATAATGGTGGAACTATTCATAGTAATTTTAATTATCAAGAAGGTTATGCTCTTATTGAAGGAATAGCTAAAACTTATCCTACATTTGATATTGTTGAATGGTTTAAATATAATCATTGTCTTATAGGTAAACCAACTCGTATTATTATTTATAAATGTATGAAAGAAAATCTATGATAATAAACGGATATGAAGAAAAGCTAGATGATAGAGATATTAGATATATTAATTATGTTATTGATAAATCTACAATGGCTGATGCAATTGAATCTTATATTAAAGATTTAGATTGTACTACTATTTATTCTGATGGTTCTCGTCCTAGACAAACTATTAATTATGGTTATCGTATTACTCTTTCTAGTATTGAATATATTCTTGATAAAGCTTGTCTTATTCTAGAACATTATCCAGAAAAAGCTCAAAGTTATATTGATTATCGTAATACTATTATTAAAAGAATTATTGATATACATGAAAAAAATCTTGATTTCGAGAGAAGAAACCCAGTACGATATTATAGTAAAAAACCAAGGAAACGCACTAGAAGTGCTAGCAGAGTTAATCAATCAAAAGATGTCTTTACAGATAAACCCATTGATGTTAGCACCGGTATTGCAAAGGCTATTAAGCCTAAAAAGGAAACGATTGCTCAGCGTCAAGCTAAACTTCTAGGTGGTAAAGCTGTTAGTTTTGTATTTAATGGTTTAAAAATAAGTGAACATAATGAATAAACTTTATCGTAGAAATAATAATGGTGCACCTACTGTTTGGTGGGCTGAACTTGACAGTGGTACTAATAGTATCACTGTTTTTTATGGTCTTATTCGAGGTAATATTCATAAAGAAGTTTATGCTGTTACTCAAAAAGATGGTCAAAAAGAACTTGAAAGTAGATATAATGATAAGATTAAACAAGGATATACATATCTTAATGAACTTTGTGATATGCAGGGTTTACCCCCCGTGGAGGATGGAGATAATGATACTCTATTTAATTTTCTAAATACTTATCTACCTAAAGACCTTAGTAATGGAAACAGTAATCTTTTACTTCCAATGCTTGCTAAAACGTATAGTGGTAATGTTTGGAAAAAAGTCAGTTGTATGTATGGTCAGTATAAGATTAATGGTCTACGTTGTATTGTTACTGCTTATACTCAAAATGATATGTTTAAACCTATTAGGCTTCGTTTCCAAAGTCGTGAAGGTCTTACTTGGCATACTCTTGGCTATCTTGAAGATTATTTGCTTGCTACTATTAATACAAATATTATCGACGATATGATTAATGGATTTGCAGCACTTGATGGTGAAGTTTATCTTCCAGGTTATACTGTTAATCAAATTAATCATTTTGTTAAAGATGCTAATTGTGTTGAAAATAAACTTCTTCAGTTTTGGTGTTATGATATTATGATGGAAGGTAATCAAACTCATAGAAATACATATCGTTATCATATTAAAATACCTACTCGCTTTAATAATATTAAAGAACATTATAATAATAAAGAACGATTGATTATTCTTCCTAACGAATATATTACTAATGATAATGAAGCTATTGACGCTAGAAATCATTTTATTAATTTAGGATTTGAAGGTCTTATACTTCGTAATGCTAAAACTAATTATCAATATGGTAGACGTAGAGCTAATTATATGGAGAAGTTTAAAGATGCTGCTGAGGGAGATTTTATAATTCTTGATATTTATAAAGAAAAGAAACGTGATTTACCTATTCTTCTTTGTAAAAATGATATTAATAATGAAAAGTTTGAAACTCGTTTAAGTACTAGTCATATTGTTCAACAGGAAGTTTTATTTAATTCTCAATCTTATATTGGTAGAACTGTTCATATAGAATATGGTGAACGAAGTGGTGTTTCTAGAGTTCCATTTCATATTAAAACTGTTGTTATAAATGGAGATACTAGATTATAATGTAATTAAGAATAATAATTTTGATAGAACTAAATCTTATTTTAGTTGTTATTATAAATCTATTATTCTATTTACTGATTATGATGCTAAAAGTTATAATTTTGCTGTTAGATATAATGATATAACTAAAAGTAATGAACTTTATGTGATTTTATATAATGATAATAAAGTTAATAATAGTATTCCTGTTGTTCGAGATGCTAATACTGGATTTAAATTATATATTCCTAATAGAGTTATTAGACTTCTTGATACAAGACTACGTAATTCTTTTGTTATGTCTAAAGATGATTTTAATATTAATGTTAAATTTGTAGAAGAACGTAATGATTTTTGTATTATTTATAATATAGATATTTATTAAGGTGAAGCCTAGTACATAAGATAGTGTGCTAGGCTTTTCTATTTGTTAGAGGTCTAAAATTATACAGAACACGCTCATAGATATGATTCTTTTTGCCTGTATTCGATTTTATATATCTAAATGATTAATCTATCACGATAAGATTTGCGTGTCATAATGAGCCTTAAAATGCGTCATTTTCACCATGATATTTAACATTAAATTCAGCATCATTATTACTAGTAAATTCCTATTATATTTTTATATTTGTATTGATAAACAAAAACAAATTACTATGAGTATTAATAAAGTTACTATTGTTGGTATTAAAGGATTTAAAGGAAGTGGTAAAGATACAGTTGCTTCTATGATTAGTTATATCCTTCATGATGGTATTATGAAAGCTAGTTATGATACTTGGCTTCTTTATCATAAAAATGATTTTATCGAAAATGATGAAATAATTATTCATTTTGCTGATAAACTTAAAGATGATATTGCTGCATTTTGTGGTATTGACCGTAAACTTCTAGATAGACAAGAAATTAAAGAAAATTATTATTATAATTTTAAGACTGGTATTGTTTCTACTAATATTAAAGATATAGACTATGTTATTAATACTGTATTAGAATATGATAATTTATCTACACTTCTTCTTTTAAATAATAATGTTTCTATTAAAATTAGAGTTCTTCTTCAATATTATGGAACTAATGTTATTAGAAATCATTTTTGGCATGAAGCTTTTATTCGTTGCACTATAAATAAAGCATTTGATATAAAAAACAGTAAAGGACAATGTATTATAGCTGATGCTAGATTTGAAGATGAATGTATGGCTATTAAATATTATGGTGGAAAAATAATTAGAGTAGATAGAAGAGTTAATAATGATAATCATGAAAGTGAACAAATTAAAATTTCTCAAGATGATTATGTTATTGATAATACTGGTACTCTTGTTGGTCTTTTTTATAAAGTTCTTAAATTTGTAACTGATTATATGGTATGAAATTACATCCTATTTTTGGTATAAATGCTCTTGCTAGAGTTTGTATATGTTGTGGTAAAGTTATTGGTTATACTCCACTTGGAAATTCTGTTGAAGAAGATGCTAGTAAGAGTAAACAAATAGCTGAAGCTATTGTATGTAAAGAATGTATAGATAAGCTTGATAGTGAAACTTGCTTTATAGCTTGTGACATGGATAAAGATAATTATATAACTGCTACTTATGATACTTTATGGATTAGAAATAAAGGTCTTAAAGAGTTTTTTAAAGAGCTTGATTCTATACAACCTATTAATATTATACCTAAAGAACATTTTTATAGTATATTTGGAAATGTAGTTAAAGATTTTTATAATAATAAAGAAGATGAAAATAATTGAGCCGAAAGTTGAACTTTGGAAACAAGGAGATGATTCTAAAGCTCATGTTGCTAGATGTGCAAGAGTTTGTTATGGTAGAGAAATAGGTAATGATCAAGCTACTATTAAAAGACTTATTAATGATGAACATTGGAGTATGTTTCGTCATGAAACTTATTATATAATAGCTAATGATAGTGATAAAACTTTAGAAACTATTGTTATTAATTATGCTAATACTATTGGTTTTAGTTATCATTATGAAAAACATGTTTATTATATAACTGTTAATGGTAATTGGGTTTTAGACCATAAAACACAATTTGGTTATCTATCTAAATATATTGTTCCTATTGAAGATTTTTGTAATACTGAAATAGGATTTCATATGATGAGATATACTTTTTGTGTTGATACACAAATTAGTACCTCTCGTGAATTAAACCGCGTTAGTCCTAATAGTATTGCTGAAATGAGTACTCGATATGTATATAAAGATGGAAGTATTTGTAGACCTCATTGGATAAGTCAAAAAGAAGCTGAATTATTTAATAATGATAATAATGCTGATTTAGATGAAGCTATGAATATTTATCTTAATGGATGTAAAAGAGATTTTGAAGAATATAAAATTCTTGTAGATAAATATAAAATTCATCGTCAAGATGCTCGTGGTAAACTTCCTCTTGATACTGCTACTAGATGTATCTATACATATTCTATAAGAGAATGGCGCCATATTATTGATTTACGTTATTATGGTACTACTGGTATTCCTCATCCAAATGCCAGACTTATAGCTGGTATGATTAGAAATAATTTAATGGAACTTGGATATGACTTCAGAGATTGATAAATTTAAACACTTTCATGTTGAAAATTATAGTGGTACTAATTTCACTGATGACTTAAATGACGGTGAAGAATTTCTTTATACTACAATCGGAATTAAAGATGACAAAGAAGTAACGTTTCTATATTATCGTTCTGCTTATAATATACCTAAACGTAGAAAATAATGGCAAATATTTATAATATTACTGCTGAACTTGAGGATATATTTCTTGAGTTAGAAGAAAATGGAGGTGAATTAACTCCTGAACTTGAAGAACGCCTTGCTATTACACAAGATAATCTTAAATCTAAACTTGATGGTTATCGTAAAGCATATACTATGTTTAATCTTGAAGCTGAATCTTGTAAAAAAGAAGAGCAACGATTAGCTGTTCTTCGTAAAACTAAAGAAAATAATGCTGAAAGACTTAAAGGAGTTATGCTTGATGCTGTTATTGCTTATGGAGATTTAGGTAAGTCTGGTAATAAAGTTATTAATTTAGTTGATAGTAAACTCTATACTAAGAACAGTAAATGTGTTGAGATTGATGAAAATCTTAATCAAATATTTATTGATTTAGTTCTTGAACATTTACAATCTCTTTGGGATAATGATATGATTGATAGTAATTTCTCATTTAGTAGAGATGTTCTTCTTGAACAAATTAATGATAAATTTACTGAAAGATATCCTGAACAATCTGCTAGACTTAGAGAAGAAACTGGAGGTTATTTTACGCTTGATGATTTAGATTGTATTAAAGTTAAATTTGAGATTGAAAAACCTGTTGGTGATTTAGCTAATAAAATTAATTTTGATTTACTTAATACTTTCTTTAATCATCAACATGAAATGACTAGAAGCAGCAGTGTTAATAAAACTACTATGAAGAATATTCTTAATGATGGTAGAGATATTAGTATAGCTAAACTTGTTGAAAATACTAGCCTTATTATTAAATAATTTGGTTATACTCCCCGTAGAGGACAGAATTAAGTTCATCCTCCACGGGGAGTCAACACTACTAATCTTGCTAATTATGGAACTAGAAGAAAAAGTAAAAGAATTAATAAAATGGTATATGGATACTTATGGTGTTAATAAAGACCAAGCTGTTAGAGATATTGAAAGTGTTATGTTACGTATAAATCATAAATAATATGTATAAAATAAAAGGTAAACCTTGGGCTTATTCTGGTGCTATTGATGTATCAGATTGTGATACTGCTAAAGAAGTTATGCTTAAAGCTGGACTTAATTTTAATGTAGCTAAATGTGAACTAGTTGGTAAAATGCCTATTAAACTTACTGGAACTGATGAAGAACTTGACCGAATTATTAAAGAACAAAAAGAAGGCGCTCATGTTTTTGGTACTGACATTTATCGTAAGTGTGATAACGCCTTTGCTACCTATCGTACTGATTACAATATTCCTTTAGGTGTTGTTAAAAGTAAATATACTATTGTACAAAATAATGATGCTTTTAATTTCTTTAATGATGCTATTGGTAAAAATTCTGCTATTTGGCAAACTGCTGGATTTTGGGGAAATGGTGAGAGAATATTTGTAAGTGCTAAACTTCCTAATAATATTCTTGTTAAAGGTGACCCTGTTGAAAATTATCTAGTATTTACTAATACTCATGATGGTAGTGGTGGAGTTAAAATTTTATTTACTCCTATTAGAGTTATTTGTCAAAATACTCTTAATGCTGCTATTCGTACTAGTGGTAATTATGTTAGTTTTCGACATACAACTAGTGTTCATAATAAGATTTCTGTTGCACAAGAAATACTTGGAATTAGTAAAATTAAATCTGAAAAATTTGGTCAATATTGTAATTTACTTGCTAATATTAAAGTTACTGATGAAGATGTAATTCAATTTATTGGAGAAAATCTTCTTACTAGTGATGAAATTCAACGTCTAAAAGATACAGGACATACTATTAAAGATATTGCTTATCGTAGTGGTTTAGCTTTAACTGATAGTAAAATAAGTAGTAGAAAAATGAATGTTATTTCTGATACTTATAATTATTATTTTGATGGTCCAGGTCAAAGAGATATTCTTGGTACAGCTTGGGGTGCAGTTAATGCTATTAGTGGATATTATTCTAATATAGATAATATTGAAGGTACTAAGCGATTTGATAGTATTTGTTATGGTGATAAATCAAGAAAAATAGAAAATGCTTTTGCGCTTGCAGAAGCTCTTTAATTTAATAATTTAATTATATATGGAAGTAAAAGTATTTAAACTGAAAAAGATTAAACTTCTTAGTGGAGATGTTGTAAATGTAGAACAGTATTGTAATGTTCAACCTATTTTACCTGCTTATGGTAAAGAAGGTGATGCTTGTATGGATATTTATCCTATTCTTTGTGAATATGATGAAGAAAAAGATAGAATTATCTATCATACAGGTTTAGCATTTAATATTGGAAATGATGCTAATGGTGAACCTAATGAAATGTCTTTACGTCCTAGAAGTAATCTTACTAAATCTGACTTTTATATGCCTAATGCTCCTGGTACTCTTGATTGGGGTTATCGTGGAGAACTTCTTATTATTTTTAAGAATCGTACTTCTAGAGATTTAGTTCATGCTGTATCTACTCTTGTTGAAGTAGTTGATAAACTTAGAAAACATATGCATTTACCTGATAGTATGATTGGCAATGCTAGACTTAAACTTAATAATGTTAGAACTACAATGACTAACATACTTGCTAAAGTTTCTACTCCACCATATAATTGTGATGGTAAAGATAGATGTTGTCAATTAATTATTAATAGTGCTGAAAGAATTAGTTTGAAAGAAGTTGAATCTATTGAAGAATTAGGAGAAAGTGAACGTGGAAACAAAGGATTTGGAGAAGGAACAGGAGGAGCAGCTAAAGCTTAAAGTTGGTGCTCGTTATATTCATAATAAAACGTCTAATGAATATATAATTATTAGTATTACTAAAATGAAACATCCAGACACAGGTGAATGGATTCCTGCTGTTATTTATAAACTTAATGGACTTGAACCTTTATGGTGTAGAAGTGTTGAAAGTTTTAAAAGTCAGTTTAGTGATGCTAAAGTTGAAGGTAATGAAGTTTATCTATGAAAAAGTTAATCTTGTTTTATTTACCTGATTGTAATGTTAGTAAACTTTTTGAAGAAAGGCTTCACAAAGCTCTTGCTCTACCTGAGTTTGCCGGTAGGTTTAATCTTATTAGGCATAATCTATATACTGATACTGGTAGACAAGAAGCGCGTAGTGCTGGTATTGATGATGCTCCTACTGCTTATTGTAATGGTGATATTTTACGTGGCGTGCAAAGCGATTACACTATTAGAAAATATCTTCGCAAGTTGTTAGGATAGTCATAGATATGATTCTTTTGCCCTACATTGAATTTTAATTGTTATTGTGATTAATCTATCACGATATGAATATCATTCAATGTGGGGCTTTAAAATAGCTAATTTTATAAATTCTCATTATATTATACGAATACTATGGTTAAAATTGAATTTTATTATAAAAGTGCTGATAAAGATAAAACAGAAGCTATGCGAGAAGCTATTGATATAGCTTTATTTGGTACTAATGTTCAATGTAATTTTAAAAATCTTCCTGACCATCTTATTCTTGAAGATATGATACTTGAAAAGGCTGTTGCCGGTAAGAATATTACTGAATATCCTACTTGTATTATATATCGAGATGATACAGAATATAAACGATATATTAATTCTGTTACTTGGGAAGAACTTCGTAATGATATTAATTATCTTACTGGAGATGAACCTACAAGACAAACAAATAATATATTTGTTAAAGCGTTTATTGATGAACATGATTGTATAACTCGTGCTAAATGTGCTGATGCTATTGCTTGGATGTGGAAATATCAGAATACTAAAGTAGAATATATTCAAACTAATGTTGATAATCCGAATAGGTTTGCTGTTGTAATTAAAGATAGTTGGAGAACTTATGCTACTTATGTATATTCTGATAGTCTTACTACTGAAATGATTAAGAATACTCTTCTTAGAGTTCCTAATACTATTAAAGAAGCTGTTAAAAATAATGCTATTGTGTTATGATACGTATTGATTGTTTTACTAGAGATGGTTGTGATGCTTGTAAAATAGCAATTAAAAATATAACTGAAGCTATTAATGAAACTAATTGTGATATTACTCTTAATATTCGTAATACAAATCTAGATGATATTCTAAAAAAAGAAATTACTAAATTTCCTACTACTGTTATTACTAAAGTAGATAATGATTATAGAAGAAAAGAATTAGCTCGACTTGAAGGTAGTTTTCCTAGTGATTATATTAAAGATATTATTAATAAACTTGAAAAAGAATAAGCTATGACAGCTCGTGAAGCAAATGACAAAGGTCATAAAATTGGTAATCATTCTTTTGAAGAAAATGGTTATGAAGTAACTTATCCAGATGGATATAAATCTTGGAGTCCTGCTAAAGAGTTTGAGAAAGCTTATTATAAACTTGAAGATCCTGCTGGAGATATTCTTAGAAAAGATGACATTAAGAGATTTATTAGTAATATTGAAAGTATAAAAGTTGGTACTAAAACAACTAATACTACTCTTACTTGTCTTACTGGATTTGAAGTTCATGGTCAAGCAGCTTGTGTAAAACCTGAAAACTTTGATTTAAATGTTGGTTCTAATTATGCTCGAATTAAAGCTGAAGATAAAATTTGGGAAGGTCTTGGATTTGTTCTTCAATGGGCTAAATATGGACTAAAGAAGTAAATAGTATTAATGCTAATGGTTTATATGTTATACTTAAAGCTGGCTCTAATAGAGCTGGCTTTATTAAATTTGATGATTAGCTTGGAACCGCTACGAGTGCTACGCACTCTTCGCTATACTCCCCGTAGAGGATGGAATGGTAGTTATGCTAGTAATATTAGTATAGTTATTAATGATAATGATTATATTGATTGAATGAATACTAGTCTATTCCATCCTCCACGGGGAGTTGAGCGTAGCGAAGCGGAGCGTTCTACTAATCCTTAAACTTATAGTCGTTGGCATGACTGAAACCTCGGTAGATAAGCTAGTCTTACTACTGGGGTTTATTTTTATCTTATTGTTAAACTTAAATATATTATAATTATGGTTGCATTTATTGTTCTTCTTGGAATTATATTTGGTGGTGTTAAATTATTAGCTGTTGCTAATAATATTAGTGATAGTGAAGCTATGGATAAGTATAGTGGAAAACTATTTGTTGTTGGTATTATAGTTTTTGTTATTCTTATGTGTGTTATTGGTAATAATGATGATGGTTTTAATTAAGATAAAAGTAAAAGGGCTTGTCTAGGTAGTGATACCATAGGCAAGCCCTTATTTTTTACTAGATTCAAGTCCAGCTTATTCAAATATATCTTTAGCTATATCTTTATAAGGTATAATACTAAGTATATTTTCATCAAGTTTATAATAACTATTATTATTAGGTAAATCAAGAACTCGATTAATACTACGAACAACAGGTATATTACGAACAGCCATAACTTCAAACTTATTCATACCTTTATATCTACCAGTAGTATATTCTTCAGTAAAGTCCTCTTCAATAAGAAATCTAGCAGCCATAGCAGTAGTACCAAGTAAGTCATTAATAGTTTGTCCGATAGCAACAGGACTAGACCATAACTTTTTACCTTCAGAATAAGCACCAAATGGAGTAAATGAAGCAGCTTCAGAAGCAAGACGGTCAGCGTGATAAAGCATAAGATTATATATAATACTTTCATCATCATCACCACCCATACCAGTTATAGCAATTGCTCCAATAATAGCGGCTCCTACATAAAGTAAATCACCTAAATTACGTCTAATATTTGCTTTTTCATGTTCAGGAAGAAGTTCATAATTAAGTTTAAAATTAACAGCAAATGAAAGTAAATTCTTACCATAAGTTTGGAATGCTTTAAGAACATCACTTACATTATTAATTTCTCCTACGTTAGTTTCTTTAAATGGAATAGTCAAATAATCATAAAGACTAGTATAACTACCTTTTTCAACAGTACCTAGAGTTTCATTATAATAACCATTCCAACGATAACGTTTCTTAAAACCAGGATAAAGATGTTTATGATATTGCATAACTACACCACCCAACCAATGTTGTTCAATATTAGCAGAACCAAGTTTATCATAAACACCATGAACTTTTTTATTTACTTCACGAACTTTATCAATAAATTTAGCATATTCTTTAAGAGTAAGTTTACTATCAGGTTTTATTTGAGCAATTCCATCTTTAAGTTCAAATTGATTATAAATATCTGGAAGTTTAGCAAACTCTTTATCAATATTTTTAATAAGTTCTTTACGCTTAGCTATATATTCTCTTTGTTGTTCTTCATTAAGATAAGTCTTAACAAAATCGAATATAGGATTAGCTTTAAATAGATTATATTTAGTTCGTTTTTTATTATCAGCTTTAGCTTCATCCATGAACTTATTGAATTGTTCAAGTAGAACTTGGTTCTCTCCTCCACGGGGAGTATTTATTACAAACATAAGAGCATCTTGTTCAGCTTTACGATGATACATTTCTTTACTCATTATATCATAACCACCTCTACCATTATCAACAAGTCTATGAGATTTAAGCATAGCAAATAGCATAACATTTTGCATATAATGTTCGCCAACAGATTGAGGACTAAATAGTAATCCACGAACTCTACGAATATTTTCTCTAAGACTTTCAGCAGTACTAACTTCAGTTACTCTATCAAAATCAACTACATGACTAAGTTTAATAATAGCATCTTGAAGTGTACTACTATTTTCACTATACATATTAGCCATATAACTAACAGTTCCTTTAATCCATTCAGATTTACCAGCTTCCCAATCTTTAAGATTAATATATTCACCAGCAGCTCGTTCCATAAATATATTACTAGAACCAGTAAGAACGTTAGCAATACCACCAGTAATGTTCATCATCATATATTTACTACCAGCAATGTTTTGAGCAAGAGAACCAAGTTTAACTAGATTAGGAGTTTTATTATCTTTATATTGTTCAAATACAAGACGACGAATAAAACTTCTAAGATGTTCACTAGTTCTAGTTTGTTTTTCTTGTTTATATTCAATTTCTCCACCAGCACTAGCTTCTCTATTTTCACTTATACTACCTTTATAATTTATATCATAAGCAGTATTACTAGTAATAATTTGATCGGCAGTATAAAGAAGATTTTTAACTGTTTTAATAGCATTATATCTATTACTTTCAATTAAGAAACTATTAAATACTTCTTCCCAATTACGATTAAGAATATTATTATGAATCTTATTATTCTTTTCAATAATCTCATCTCTAGCTTTAATAGCAGCAGCTTTACGTTTACTAAATTCTTCATCACTTTCATTAGGCTCTTTAAATTTAGGTATAGTAGGAAGTTGTTGTGTATCTTTATTAGCTAATTGAGATAATCTAGGATTAGGAATATCATAATCTTTATCAAAAGTTAAATCTTCATTATTTCTCCATCCAGTATTATTAGGAACATTAGCAGTCCAACCAAGAAAACTAAGAGCTTGTTCAAAGTAATCTTTAACAGTCATATCTTTAGATTTAGGTAAAGCTGGAAGATAACCCATATCAACATATCTCTTATTACTATTAGTAAAACAATACTTTTTCATAAGTTCATTTACTTTATTCATAAGTTCAAGTTGATACTCATTAAGATTAGTATAAACAGTATTATCATATCCAGTTCCTACTTTATACTTATTAACAAAACTACTATATTCTGGATTAATAAGTTCTTCTTTAGGAGTAATATGCATTTGATTAATACGTGGTTCATAATTACCAACAACAGCTGAACCATCGTCTTTAATCATTTGCATAGTAGTCCAAATACGAATAGGTTTAATAGTACGAGTATAAGGGTCAAAATAATGATTATCTCTATACCATTGTTTATATTCAACACTATCAATACCATATTTGTCAAGAACTTCTCTTTCTTTTATATAGTAATATTGAGTAGTAGTTTCTCTAGTTCTCTTTTGAAGAATATTAATTGCAGCAGTTTTATCAATATCAGTCCATTTATCTAAATCTTTAGGTTTAATAATACCATAAATAGTTCGATTAGGTCTTTCTGCAATAGTTCCATTTTCTTCAATTTGTTCACTAAATACTTCTAGCCATTTATCATAATATTTTTTACCTTTAGCAAAAGCTCTATTTTTATCAAGTTCATATTGTTTCCAATTATAAGTAACATCACATTCACTTTCAATAAATTCAGCAACACGTTTTGCTTTAGCTTTATCAATACTCTTTTCACCTCTAGTAATTTCATTAAATACTTCAAAACCAGTCTTGAGTTGTTCTAAATCTTCTTGACTAATATCAGCAGTATTAAGAGTTCTAGTAGCATTATCAAAATATTTTTCAAGTATTTTATTAATAGCTTCTCCTACATTAATTTCTTCTTCACTCTTTGATTTATTACCTGTAAGATAATTATAGAAATCAGCACGATAAATTCTTAGTTCATCTTCAGCAGAACGAATAATACCAGCATAAGGCATACCATTACCTTTAGTATATTTATATTTTCTAACTGTTTCAGCTTTTATAAGAGCTGCACGTTCTTCAGGTATTTTACGTCCATCAACTACGTTAAATTCATCTTTAGCTTGAAATTCTTTAATAGCAATATTAAGAACACTATTACCTTTATTAGCATCTTTAAGTTCTTTAAACGCCCAATTTAAATCTTCTATATCTTTAATATCAAGAATATATCTAGTATTCTTACGAATCCATTCTTTAGCTTCACGATATTCAGGAACTTTCATAAGTTCTTCCATACTAATAAGAAGATTACCATTAGCGTCACGTTGACTTTCATATTTACTAATAATAGAAAGTTGTTCTTTAAGTTTAGAATCAAATCCTTCTTTAGCTTGCTTATCATAGAACATTTCTTTAATTTTACGAATATTAGTTTGATAAGCACGAAGTCTTTCAGCTACATTTAAATCATGACCAATTTTTTTATTACCGTCTTCATCGTAAAGACTAGTAAGACTATCCATTTGAGCGTATATACGTCCAAGTTCTTCATCTTGACTTTGCGTAGTAACATTATCAGTCGCTTGACTTAAAATATCTCGTATTCTACTATTAAGTCTTTTATATTCAGCAAATTCTTTAGGAATACCATCATCTCCTTTTTTAAGTCCTAATAAACTTCTTTCAAGATTTATAATATAAGTAGAATATTCAATAGTAACATTATTACCATCTTCATCTTGAACTGTAATTGGTTTAAGCTGATGAATAGTAGTTATATCAATAAATTTAGCTTTATTAGATAGAGCAATAAGATGTTCAACACTATTTATACCAAATTTTTGTTCAGCTTCAATAGCAGCATCTCTATATTTCTTCATCTTTTCTTCCCAAACAGGATTATTAGGTTGAATTAATCTACCATCATCATCAATTATACTATCAAGACTAACAGATTTACCATCTTTAGCAGCTCTAGATTTAAGTTCTTTAAGATAATTTTTAAAGTCATTAGATTCTTTAATACCATTAAGACGACCTTCTTCAACAGTACCCATTACATCTTTAAGTATATTCTGCAATACAAAATTACGATTAGCACGAATATCTTGTATCCAATAATCCATAACTCCAGTATCACCATAAGCATCAAATTCTTTCATAAGACCACTTATATAATTAGGATTAGTAGTACGTAATTGAATCCATCTTTCAAACCAATCTTTTCTAGCAGAATGTACAGTAGTATTAGAATCAACTTGATTAACTAATTTTTGAATCTTTCTAATATTCTCTTTAGTTTTATCATCAAGATTTGTACTATCAATATCAATTTCGCTAATAAGTTTGTATTTATTCTTAAATGTATTAGCACTAAGAATAACATCTAAGAAACGATTTTGAAGTTGTTCATCTTTAAGAACTTTACCAATAACATCTTTATCGTTAATAGGTTTATCAATACCGTCAATTTTAATAAAACGATTAATATCATTAAAAATATTATTAGCTTCAACATCTATATAATTAGCAATAACTGATAATGAAAATTCAGAATTATCAGAAAGACTACTACTATCAAGATAATTAATTTCAGCATTATTAAGAGCATTAAGAACATTTTGAGCAGCAGGTTGTCCATGACGAACAGCTCTTGAAATAATTAAACTTGCATTTTTAGCAAATCTACCAATATGAGTTTGGTCATCAACACTGCTATATCTATCAGTATTACTAGTAACTCTATTTATTTCATTTTCATTAATTTCAATAAATAAACCAAGTTTATTATCTTCAATATTAGAATATTTAGCTTTATATTGTTTTAAATCATCGCTTAAATTAATAGCAGTAGTTCCATTAATGTTAAGATAAAATTTATCATTAATAGTATATATAGTATTATTCTCAAAAGGAGTATTCATAAAAGGTTGGAAATACTCATCAGATATATATTTACCATATAGTTCAGGAACTTCTTTATAACCTTTATTTACAGCTTCATTAATATTATCTTTAATACCATCAATAAACTTATCTCGTTTTTCTTGTTGAGTAAGACCTTTATAAAGAAGAACAGCTAACGGTTTATGAATATTATTATTAGCTATAATACTTGGTTCAATACTATTATAAGTTTCAAATGATTCAAGTCTATCAATAGGATAATAAGCTAAAGTTCCATCATAAGTTCCTTTAATATATAAATTTCTATTAATTCTAATAGCATTAATAGCATCTCCATTTCTTATTATTCCTACATTATCAAGATTTTCTTGACCATTAAAAGTAATAATACCACTTCTTTTTAGACTATAATTAATTTTATTATTAGTAAGTCTTTTAAATGTATAACTAGGACAATTAAAACTATTATAATTCTTACGAATAAAACCAATTATATCTTCAACATTATCTTTATCAATAAAACCATAGTTATTAATGCCTTTCATAGCTATATCTCCAATAGCTATTCCGCCCTCACTCAATCCTCTAATGGGAGTATTACTTATAAGTCTACTAATATTTCTAGTTCTAAATTTATGACCTTCAACAATAAAAGCATATTTAACTAAATCAAGAGCTGCAAGTTTAATAAGAGGATTGGGATGATTCCAAGCTCTATCAAACAATCTATGGGCTTCATCATTAGTAATATCACCTTGTATGTAATTAATATATTGAATATTTACATTACGACGATTATTTCTTTCATCATTAGCAACTATTTCAATATGTTCAAATATACTACCATCTTGACTAAAATTACGTTTAATCCAATCAACTTTCTGAGCAGGAGTAAGTCTAGCAAATACATCAATTTCAGTTTGTGTAGGCTCAAATATATTTTTAACTACAACATCATCTGTTTTAATATTAACTAATGTACCACTAACTCGTCCAACTTCTAAAGCTCTAGATTGTCCAGTGCCATATTCTTTAATATATTTAGGATGAACAAAATCTCCATTAACAATAGTAACAGGTAAATTAAGATAAGAACTACCATTATTACCTACTTCTAATTTATTAATAAGATAATCTTTATAGTCATTATATAACTTTTCAGTCATTATTCCACCTTTAGTCCATTCCGCTATTCTATATACATAATCAATAAATACAGGATTAGCAGTTTCAAATACTTGTTGAGTAGCTTTAACACTAAGAGCGGTACTCATTTGTAAAAATGCAGCTAAACTAGGATAAATACTTTTAGATATATCTGATTTAATAAACGCATCTATACCACCACTAATATCAGGAAATACACTTTCTAACAGCAAGGTTTGACCCCCCGTAGAGGATGGAGCATAAATATTACTATTCTCAATAACAGTTCTAGCATCTCTAAATACTTTATCACTAGCATAAAAACTTTGTTTAGCACCATATTTATCAGCACTAAGAATATTAAGATTATTACTTATATCCTGTCCGATTGAGTTTAACCGATTGAATTGTGCTAGAACATAAAGGTCAAATAAAGCCTGCTGAACGCCATTCATTTCCCCTCTAAGACGAGATTTATATGCGTCTGATGAAAATATAAGGTCAGGTGATAAAAATGCGTCAGAAACGCTTAAATTGAATATTTTCTTGAAAGTTTCACCATAACTTTCATTAATAATATCAATTAGCTTTTTACGTCCAGCAAAATTAACTTTTTCACCAAAACCAAGACTATGAGCAACTTCTCTAATAGCTTCAGTAAGCGGATTTTTAGTACCTTCTGCAAGAACACTATTAGTTTCTTTCCATTTACGAACTAGTATGTCAATAGCAGGTTGCCACATAAATCCAATAGCAGTATTATAATTACTTCCAAAGTCAACAATAGTTTTAAAAGCATTAAACGTATAAGTATTTTCATTATGTATAGCTCCCTCTTTCATAACATCAAGAATATGAGCAGTAGTCTGAGAACTATAAGGATTAATCAAATAACCATCAACATTCTTATCATCTCCAGACCAACCAAAATTCTTATGAGTAATACGAATATATTTATTACCAATAGTTTCAACATTTTCTTTACCATATCTATTAACAGCTTCTTGCTCACTAATCACATCAGTAGTGTACATAACTTTAATACCTTCACTATGATTAGCTTTAGTAACATTACCAATACTCATAAAAGTATCTCGATTAACACTGATACCTTTAAGTTTAATACCAGAAGTAGCAGCATCAAACCAATCAAGTTGAGTAAAGAAATCACTAGGAGCAACAGTTGTTTTATTAGCACCAACTATTTCTGCATAAGTTTCATTAGCTTCTTTGACATTTTCAAAATTAGAAGTAGTAGTATTTTCTTCAAATGCAGCAGGATTATTAAGTATATCAATAAATGATTGAATAATAGCATTAGTTCTAGCAGCTTGACTACTTGTATCCTCCACGGGGAGTTTTAAGTATGATTCGTAAGACTTAAGCCCACCATCATTAGCAATTTTTTCAACAACTTTAAGATTGCCATTATAACCTTCAAGAGTAGCATTAATAGCATCTTCACTATTTTTTAAAGAAGCTCTAATATTACCTTGTTTATTATAAGTCTTACCAAGAATTTTACGACTAGCTTTATCTACATTATCTTTAACATAATTAATATATCCTACTTCATCTTTAGTATATCTAGCGTGAGTAATTTCAGTTGGAATACCTTTAACAAGATTAAATGTTTTAGACATACCATAAACACTATCAACGTCAAAGTCAGAACCAGTTTGAGTAACCCATTCATCAGGAACAACAACAGTGCTACCATAAGCATCAGGAAGAAACTCTTTAACATACATAATACATATAGATTGCTTACCTTCAGTAGGAATACGATAACCAATCATAGTACGTAAGCTATCAGGAACTTGTTCAATATTTAATCCTTTAAGTTTACTACTCCATCTAGGAAGTTTAATTTCAGTATAATAAACAGGAGTACCATCAACTTCTCCAATCTTTTTATATTGAAGTTTACTATCTGTTTGAGTTTGTTTATCAACTTTAAAACCAAAATCAGATAACTGAGCAGCATGCCAACCACTAATAAGTTGCCTAGTAATATTAGTATTAAAATAACTATTAGCAATACTTTCAAGTTTACTATTAATATTAGATAAGAATAAAGGAAGATTATTAAATCCAGCACTATCTAAATCGAAAAACTCAAGAAGAGCTTTTTCAACTCCTTGTTGTTGAGCATTTTCTTTAAATCTATCAAAGAATACAAAACGATTAAGATTTTTAATAGTACCATTAGAATTTAAATCAATATGACCATTATCATCTAATCCAATACCAAGTTCAGCACAAGTTTTTTCAAAACTATTTCTAATATTAGCTACATAGTTATTAAATACTTTATCTTTAAGTTCATTAAGTTCAGTTCGATTAGGAAGATTATCAAGCATTTTCTTCATAATCTGAATAGCAGCTTTATTACTAGCATCAACCATATGTTGAGGAACCTCTTGCTGACGATAAAGATAATTATAACTAAATAATTCAGAATTATCAAATATATTATTATCAAATTCTTTAAGAGCTTCATCAGTTAGAACTCCATCATTATTCCAAAGTGTCATTCGATTATGTTGTGCAACTTTAACAGTTTCAACAGTATTAATTTGATGAATACCTCTATTAGTCATTATATTATAAACTTTTTCAAGTTCTGTTCCTTTAATAAGTTTAGGAATAAGAACAAACTCAGCATTCTTTACTTGTCTAGGAACTTCAATGCCAACAGTAGTATCATAATATAAATCATAATAGAAATTCTTTTGAATTTGAACTTTATTAGCAAATTTAGTCCAATCAATTTTATCTATTGGAGCATCATCTGTAAGACTTTGAATAAGTCCAGCATATTTATCTAATTCACCAGCAGCAGTAATACGACGAATCCATTCCTCAAGAGTAATATATGATTGAGCATCATTAGCATTAACTCCACCTTTAAATGGTTCTAGTATTCGTTCTCTATCTTTTTTATCAAGTCCAGCTTTTTTAAGTTGATTATCAAGTCTATCAATAACAACTTTATCAGAAGCTTTAAAAGTATTATAAATAGTAACACCTCTAAATTTATCTTGAAGAACTACTTTTTTACGTTTAGTAACTCCATTAACAGTATAAGGAACAGTAACAGCATTACCTTTAATAGTTACATCATATAAATCAGTAGCTATATCTAAATCATTTTTAGTAAAATCAGTATTACCAAAAGGATTACCACTAGCTTGTACTTCTTTAATACGTTTTAGAATAGCTTGACCATTCTTATAAAAACTTTGGTCACCACCATACATATCGTACATACTATCTCTAACAAGATAATCATTAACTAGAAATTCAGCTAAAGATTCATTATTAATCCTATCATCAATAAATGTACCATATTTATTTTTAAGTTCTTTATAACCATTAGTTATATATTCATTTAACCAATCAGCAACAGCATCTTCAAAAGCAATACGCTGTTCTCCATTAAGAACTACTTGATTATTAACATAGCTAAGTCCACGTGTAGACCCCCCGTAGAGGATGTCAATAGTCTTACCATACCCAATTAGTTCATTAAATGCTCCATTACTATTAGGAGTAATTTTACTAACTAAACGTTTAAAACTAAATACTCTACCAGCTAAAACTTTGTGTCCATCTTTAGTAATAAATACATTACCTTTTCCATCTTTATGATATTGATTATAAAAATGTTCAGGTTTATTATTATAAGTATCACTAAATTCAAAATCTCCATTAGTTAAAATAGGATTACCATTAGCATTAGTCTTAAACATTACATTAACAGCTTGAGCCATATTAGTAAGTTCTTGAATAACTATATTATAATACTGTTTAAATAATGGATGCTCTCTATTTATAATTTTAGTTCCATCTTCTAGTTGACTACGTAATCCAGCAAGACTATATCTAGGAGCAGTAATAGTAAAGTTTTTAGGAGCATCACTAGGTATAGGAAGTAAATAATTAGCAGTAGGAGTTTCAGAATTATTAATATCAGTCATAAATAATCCCATAGCAGTAATTAAATAATCACCATCACTCATACTACGATATAAGTCATTATTATTATTATCTAATTCACTAATACCATTAAGAAGAGAAGTTTTAAACATACTACGAGCATATTCGGTAAGTTTAGGAGTTCCATTTCCAATTCTTCTAAACAATCCATAATTAATTATATTACCATTACTATCTCTATGTTCAAGAAGTAAATTACTATAATCATATTGATGACTAGCAAACTTTTGTTTAGCATAAGCTTCAGCCATAGCGTTTTGCTCTTCAACAGTAGATTTATCATCATTGATTATTTTAGCAATATTAGTAATAAAACTTCTATTAATAACATCAGAACTTAAATTACCTTCGGGATTACGAGAATTAAGTTCAACAGGAATATAAATAATATCTTTAAAAACATCAGCCATTTGATATATAATAGAAGTATCACCTCTATTAATAAAACTATCATGCATTTTAGTTCCTTTATCCTTTTTAAGCGCTTCTACATATTTATTATAATTTTCAACTGTATGATTAATAACATTGGCAAAATTAATAAGATTATTAGCCATAGCTACACGACCAATCTTAGCAATAGCTAAATTAAAACTAGCTTGATTAATATCTGGAAATATTTCTTTAAAAGCATCATATAAATAAAGATTAGCATGAGGAGTATTTTTATATCTATCATATATACGAAACTTTTCACGAGCACTAGGAACACGATTAGTAATAATATTATTCTTAACATTATTATAAAAAGTATTTTGTAAAATAGTACGAGAATCAGTATTAGGATTAGTTACACGAGCACGAACATAACTATTACCATTAGAATCAGTTTGAATATAAGTTTCAATTTTAGATATAATAGGTTTATTAAACACCATCATATACTTATTAGCAAATACTTTATTTTTGCTAAGTAAATCATGTAATTGAATTAAACATTCACAATTTGGAATAGTTTCAGATATACGTTTAAGACTAGCTATAAAATTATCTACATTACTAGTATCAGCACTAGCATATAATATTTTAGATAAGTAATTAGCATCAGAAAAAGTAACAACTCCTAATTCATTATTAGTATCAAAAGGATAACTTCCATTATCAAGTTGAGAAGCAGCAGTAAGTTTAGGTAAACTTGCAAGATGATATTTAATAATTTCTTCTACGTGTTTATTAAAATCTTTAATTTCACCAATACTTAAATTCCAAAGTTGAGTCATTAAATCAATACCATCATCTATACTATTTTCATCACCTTCAGTAGAAGTTTCATCAAGATAACCGCCTAATTCTTCATAATCAGTAGTTTGATATAACTCATCTCGTTTAATAAGTTTAGCTACATTTTTATTATTAAAAAGAGCTTCATTAAATTCAGTATTAGTTAATGAACGTAGTAATGCACCATAATTAAAATCTTGAGCATCACCATATTTACGAAGAAATGCTCCAAGACCATTAATTTTAATAGCAGGACTTGGATTATTAATAAAGCTATTAAGTTCATTATTTTTAGCTTCATCACTTCCGGCTAATTTCTTAGCACGTTTAAGTCCAGCATTAATAACAGTTTCATTGGTACGTTTTTTAATTTCATTAAAATTTAATGGAGCACCGTTATATAGAAAATTAAAACTAAGTTTATTCATAATATCAGCCATATAAGTAATAGCTGTATCTCTAGCTTTAATTGTACTAAACAAACCACGTTCTTCTTTTTCAGCAATAGAAGCTACATCATCCATATTACGAAGTTTAATAGCTCTAGCTTCAAGAAGAGCATTATAAGCTTGTCTTCCAGAAGTTTTAACATTAATACCTTTATCAGCTACAATCTTCTTAAAGATTGGGTCTTCAACCATAGCTATAAGACTATAATAATCTGCATTATTAGAACCATGTTCTTTAATAATAACATTATTAAGATTATTATATCCTATAAGTTTAATATTTCCACAACTCATAAGTTTATATTTAAGTTTAAATTCATTAATAGTAATACCTCTATGACTAATGTAAAGTAAAATTTAATTACATCGTCATAGAGGTGGTTTTCTTTCGTTTTAAGCGACTTTTATATTTACTCGATTAATTCTACATACAGCTAAAACTGATGCGTCCTGTGTCAAGCAAAGTGGCAAATTCGGATTGTTGGTCTATTGGTAAACGGCTAGTTAATTCAGCCATATTTGACACCACATCATCATCAACACTACTAAACATATCAAGTCCATCATTAAGATTATCATTATTATAATTATAATCTTGACTATTATCTTCATTAGGATTTTCAGTTTGTTCTGTACTAGCAGTTTCTTCTTCAAACTGAAAAGTTCCTTGAATAGCTTCTTGATTACTTTCTTTAGGCATTTTTTTAATAGCTTTATAAGCATCTCTAGCAGCGGCTAATAAACTATCTTCATTAATCTTAATACCTAACATATCAGCAATAACTTCAAGAAGTTTACTAAATAAAGTCTTACGTTTATTAACTTTTCTATTATCATATTTAATTTCATTAAGTGCAGTCATAAGAGCATTACTAGTAATACTTTCAACTAGAAATTCTTCAAGAGCTTCATTTGTATTAAAGTTCTCAAATAGATAAGGTTTAAGTCTTTCTTTAGTAGAATCATCTTGAGCATCAAGCCAAGCTTTAAATTTATCATATATAGGTTTAACTAAAGCAAGAGCTTGTTCAGTATTATATTTAGTATAAAGTTGTCTATGTAAACTTTCATGAACTATAATATTAACAACTCTATAAACTCTTTGACCGGCAATAGCAGAACTATTAAGCTCAATAGTATCTGTATCACGATGATAAACAGCATTGACTTGATTACCATTATTATCAGTAATACTATTTACAACTTGAATATTTTTAGGTAAAATATTAATCTTTTGAAGAGAATCAATATAATCAATAGCGGTTTGGTCATTAGCAAAATACTTTTTAAGTCCACTAGTTAAATTCTTAGCAGTTATAGCAGATTCAAAAGCATTAAAATTAATAGCATTAAGAGTATCATCTAACATGAACTCTGATAGCTGTTCAGGTATTGCTCCATCCTCCACGGGGGGTCTACCCTCAAGTTCATAAGTAATATCGAGTTTAGAATGAATATCTATTTGCCAATTACCAGCAGTTTCATTAGTATTAGTATTAGCTAGTTTAGTTCTAACTAAACCATTACTAATAATAAAATCTTGATAACTATTATAACTATAAGTTTTATCATCAATATTTATAATAGTTTTACCATTTTCGCGATAAATATATTTATTAGTTTTATCATTAGTTTTTGTACTATCATTAATAAAATCTTTACTAATAGCAAATTGGGCATAGTTAAACATTTCATCAATAACAGGACGAAGAGCATTATCTAATTCATCAATAGTACCAGCATTAATACCATAACTTTTACCTATTTTAAAAGCACTATTAACAACATAAGGAGAATTAATAATAATATTACGTTTATAATTACCAGCATCAGAATTAATAGTAAAAGCATAATCTTTACCATTAAAATGTGCACCTTTAACATAAAAGCCTATATTAGTAGGATTAATACTAATTTGAAGTCCAATATTTCTATCTCCGTTAATAAGTTTATTATTTCCAAATATATCTCCAAGACTTTGTTTAAGTTCACCAAAACTTATTTTACCACTAATATAATCTCTACAAAGATTATTAACTTCATTTTTAATAGAATTAATAATACGTCGAGCATCACCTTTAAGTAGATTACTATTTAATGGAACTTGTTTACAAAAAGCATATAGAGAAGTACCGTCACTACTTGGAATACTAATAACAGGCATACCATTAGTAGTAAGATTTTCAATAATAGTAGGTTTACTTTCTCCATTAAGATATACTTGACCTTGTACAACTACACCAAGTTTATTAACATCTTCATTATAATTAACTACTGTTTCTTGTACATCATTCCATTCGCCATTAGCATCATCAATAGTATTAAGAACTCCATATTTAACATTAACAGCTTTAACTTTACCTTTAAAGTCACCTTTACCTATTGTAATAGCTTGGTCATAACTATTAAGAAGATTATTAAACCAACGATTAATACTAGCTTCATGACTATTTTCATAAGGCTGATTAAATATATATTTAGTAAGATTAACAAGATGTCCAGCTAAATCAAAACTTGCAACAGGAGTAGTAAAATCTCTAACTATATCAGGATATTTAGTTTCAAATTCTTTAAATAGATTAACAAGTTCTTCTTGTGTCACTTCTTCTTTAACAGCAAGTTCATATAAATGACCAATAAATTCTTCGTCAAATCTATCGCCATCAAGAATACTAATTAAAGCATCTTTAAGCGGAGAAACAACTTGACCATTTTCAGCATGAATATTATATTTCCAACCTTGATTAACTATATCATAATTACCAAACTTATCAATATTTGGAACTCCTATATAACCAATAATTGTACCATTAGCAAGTATATTAATACGTCTAAGCTTACTATCATATTCAGTTTCTAGATAATCACCTTGTTTAATATTAGTAAATGCTTTAACATTTTCATTTTCTACTATATATTTAAGATTAACATTATTAGTATGTTCAACTTGAAGTCTTTCAAGACGTTCTTTAGCAATACCATCTACATATTGAACAAATTGTCTAGCATTAAGTTTTTTAATAGTTGATTCATCAGTAGCACGATATTTACCTTGATTATTAGTGCTAGCGTAAAGATAGTTTTTTATTTGATTAAACAAGTAATTTTTAATAATTTTATTACCTGTAACACTATCTATATATTCAACTAATTGACCAATACTAAGATAGACTTTACCATTAACAATTTTACCTCTAGTATTACCTTCACTATCAACACTATTAGCAAAATCATCCATAATAGTTTCTATATTACGTTCATTACCTGTAACAGTAGCATAAGTAGCATTAAGTAATAAACGTCTAGTGCTATCATCTTGAACAGAACTATATAAACTACCTCCTGTAAGACCGTCAATAATATTATTAACTATGTCAGTAGCTTCCGTTTGTTCAAATCCAGCTTGACTAAGTTTATCAATAAAAGATTGTCTAGCATTAAGTAAATCACTACTAGTAGACTCATGTCCAAGAGAATCTTCTAAATCAGCTATACTTTCATAAACCAAATCAGTACCTATTTGACCGCGTTCAAATTCATCATCTGGAAGAACATTAGTAACTTCAGGTTTAGGAGTGCTAATAGTCCCTTGAGAAACTGATTGCCCAGTTTGAGATTGAGGTTGTTCAGCATTAGTAGGTTCACTAGGAACCGCTCCGCTTCGCTCCGCTATACTCCCCGTGGAGGATGGAGATGAGTTAGTATCATCTACATCAGTTTCATTAACTTCATTAACATCAGGATTAACAGGAGCAACTTCTTCCTCTTTAGGAGCATTATTAACATCGTTTTCAATTTCTGCAATTTCAGCTAATTGTTCTAATGTAGTTTTAAGATGTTCATTACCTTTAGAACTTAAATCAAGTGCATCATAAGCATCTCGAATAGTTTTATCTATATTTGGTTTATTACCATTATTAGCATCTTTAATAACAGAATTAACATATTCTTTACCATATTGTTTATAAGCATTACGTAAATCGTCCATAGCTTTATTAACAATCTTTTTACGACTATTATCAAAGAAGTTATTAAGATAAGTTATACGAGATTTAATATTATCATCAGATAAATTAAGTTGATTTTTATTAACCTCAACATTAATCTCAGCATTAACAACTTCTGCTAAATCTTTAAATACTTCATTATATTGTTTTTGAAGTTGAATAGCTGATTGAATATCATTTTTATTTTCAATATCAATAGGGATATAAAGTTTATTAATAGCATCTAGACGTTCATTTAATTGAGCAATACGTTCTTGTTTAACTGAATCATTAATTGCAGCATTATCTTGAATAGTTTTAATATCTCTTTGAATACTATTAATAATATATTGATAAATATCATTCTTAGCAGAATTAATATCAACATCTTCAATATGATTATTTGTAATATCTTGATTTAAAACATCATTAGCCCAATTAAGAAGATTATTATAATTTTCTTGGCGATTACGAGCATGAACCATTTGAGTGGCTATAATGCGACCAACTTCAAATCCACCGCCAAGTCTATTAACTTTATTTAAAGTAGTATTATATTCATTTTTAAGATTATTAATTTCAGTTTTAAATCTATTAATAAGTTCATTACTATCTTGTTGTTGTAATCCAAGTTTATTAGTAATACTATCATTAAATTCTTTACTATTAATAGAACTTTCAAGAAGTCCTAAATTACCAGCATTCATAGAATTAATAATAATATTATCCATATATTCTTTTTCAGCTATATTACGAAGTTCTTCTTCAGTACCAGTAATAATATCTGGATTAACTTGTTTACCGTTTTCATCAGTAATAGTTATAAATGGATTTTTACCATTAGCAATACTATTAAGTCTTTCTTGATATGCTTGAAAAGTAGCAGTACGACCAAGAATTTCGTTTTCTCTTTGTTTTTCAGCAGAAGTCCAATCTTTATCAAGACGTTTATTAATAAACTTTCCAGCTTTATTCATAACACTACTAAAAGTAATACCACCAAGAGCACCCCAAAATGCTTGTTCCCACAACATTGGGTCTTGAAGATAATCTTTAATAGTTTGTTGAGGAATATCTTTATCAAATACTTTTTTACCATTATATAAACCATCTTGACTAGCTATATAATTAATAGCTTCTTCAATCCCTTCTGTCCATTCTACTCTTGCACCATGAAGAATATCATTACCCACATCTTTTAATGTACTAGTAATAGCTTGTTTAGTAGTTTTATTACTTAAAGCATTAGTTATTGCAGCGGCATCATCAATATTGCTATTAAATGCAGTATTTAAATTTCTAAGTCTAGAACTAGTTGTATTACCACTTAAAGCATTTTTCCATAAGTTCTTTAAACTATAAACTTGCCATACATCAAAAAGAACATTAGCCCAATCTTCAGCAAAAGTAACATCAGCACTATTTTTAGCAATATCTTTAGCTACTTCTTCATCAGACATATCTCTATATTTAGGATTATTATTATAAAACTCTTCCCTTTGTTTATCATTCATATTAGCAAGTTGAGTTTTAGAATAATCTTCAATATCATTATAAGTTTGTCTAGCTTCTTGATAATTTTCAAGATAACGAGAAGGAATTCCAATAGCAGTAGCTTCTGCTATTCTACCAGTAATGGCTCTACTCTTTTGAGTCATATTAATAGCATTAGCCATTTTATTAGCTAATTTATTAAACTTTATACCTTTACCTAATAAAGAAACACCTTTAGCAAGACCAATACTAGGAATCATAAGAGTTAAAGAACTAGCTATAGTAGGAGCATTGCTAGCCCACCAAGCAAAATCTCCAATATCAAAAGCAGCATTAGGATTTTCTCTATATATAGCTAAACGCTCATTAATAGATTCTTTTAAAGATTCAAGTTCAGAACTTATTTCAGATTGATAATCATTAGGACTATTACTAACCATATTATAGAAAGCGTCAGCTAAATCTGCAAAACCAATAGCTGTACCAACAGTAATCTCATTACCAATCTGTCCAATCATTCTTAATCCTTGTTCCCAATTACTTTGATTAACAGCACGTTCTTTATCAAGTTTTTCTGGGTCATCAACAGGATTAACATAAACATCATAAGAAGCATATTTATCTATATTATATTGATTAAGATTATATGATTGCCCAGCAATACGACTAAATAAATGACCACGACCCTGGTCACTAATATAAGTGCCAGGGTTGTAATCAACTAAAGTAGGAGGCTGTATAGCCCCCTTTTTAGTTTTAGGATTATATTCAGGATTAGGTGTTTTATTACCACCTTGTAGAAACTTTAATACATCCATATTAATATAGATTATTAGTTAATTCATCATAGTAATATTGAATAACATAAGGGTTTGAACTACCACTAAGTTGGGCAAGTTTAGTAGCAACATTTTGTTGAATAGCTTTAACAGCATTTTCATCTACTGCTATACCAGCTTTAACAGCAGTTACAGTTTGTTCCCATTGGGATAAATTATCTACAATATCAACAGCATTTTCTTTACTTACTAAACCAATAATTTGATTATTAGTAGAATTAATTAAATTAAAACCTCCACCATTAGGTACTAATTTAAATTTATCAATTCCAGTAAATGCAGCATTATTAGTAAGAGAAATAGGTCTATTAGCATTATAATAATTTTCTACTTTACCAACAGCTCTCCAACTAGTATCTTGATTCCAAGATTGAATAATAGAACTATCAATAGCACCACTACCTACAAGTAAAGTAATAGGTTCTCTTTTAAGTTTACCTTCTGTATCATAATAACCAGCAATATTAATTTGAACTCCAACATCACCAGTTTTTGGGTCACGAACAATAGTAGGAGTAATTTCATTTTCTTTAGCACTTCTAAGATAAGCTGTATAAGCTTTTCTATCTTCAGAAGTCATAGATTCAAATATTCCATTTTCACTAGTAATATAAGCTTCACCTTGAGTTAAATCAATACCGCTACGAATAGCCATCATAGCTTGTTCTTCTTTATTCTTTTTATAATCTGAAAGTTTACTAGCTTCTTCAGGATTAGCGTTCATCATAAAATTAATTTCAGCTAATTCTGGAGTTAAAGCACTAATACCAATAGTAGAAGAAGTTATTTGACCACCATCAAGAACAGCATCATTTTTAGATTTAAGAGAATCAACATAATCAATTAAACCAATATAAGGTTCTTTATTACCTGTTGGTAATCCAGTATGATGTTCTTCACCATTAGAATCAACTCGAACAAATTTATCACCGTAACCAAAAAATCTAGTCTTAGCAGAATTAAGAAAAGCATTTAAAGGATTTCTAGTATCTTCAGCTTCTTTAACCGCTTTACCAAAACTATAAATAGATTTATGATAATCTTTAGGTAATTCAGCATATCTATAACCATTACCATCAGAACCAAATCTTACTCCAAGACTAGCAGCTTTTTTCTCTCCTCCAATAGCATTAATAAATGAATTATAAACATCATCATTATTAAAGTATTGTCTAATAGCAGAACTATCTTCAAATATTTGATTAACATATTTGCTATATCTATCTGAATATTTATTACTAGGTAAATCGCTTAAACTAATAATTGAATTATATGTATCAAATCCATCAATACTATCTTGAGATTTACCAACTTTAAGACTATTAATATATTCTTGATTATCAATAATATCATTAAGATAACTTAAAGCATATGCTCTATCAGACGGATTAGTAATATTAGTCATAATACTAGTTCTAATATCATCTGGTTTAGCAGTACTTAAATTAATATTAATATCAGGATTATATTTACTAAGTAATCCAGCTATTGATTGTCTATTACTAGTAATTTCAGCTTGAGCTTGAGCAGGCATAAAATTATCAATACGAACAGGAGTACCTTTATAAGTTAAATTATCAATAGCTTGTTTTCTTTGAGCACTACTTCCAGAACCAGCTTGTTTAGATAAAGCTAATTGAGCTTTCCATGCTTCACCATAAGTAGTATTACTACTTTGATTATAAAAAGTTGCAGCATTATAGAAAGGGTCAATACGTTTAGCAAGATATTGCTCAGGAGTAAGTAGAATACCATTTTTATCTGTTATATCAGGATTACTTCCATTTTGGTCATATTTCCATTTAGCAATTTTATAATCTTGTTCAAGACTAGCTTTAGCACCAGGAGTATTTTCAATAACAGCTTTAACAGCTTCAGCAAGTTTAGCTTTACTTAACCTTTGCCAATCACCTTTAGTATGAGAATAAATCTCTCCTGTAACAGATTTAGTAATATCATCAGTAACTTTTCCATTAGCATCAAGCCATCTTGTTTGACTATCGTCGCCTTGTTCTTTAGCAGCCCATTGAAGTGCTTGATTAAGTATTTGATTCATAGGAATTTCAGAAACTTCTTTATCAATAGGAGTCCATTTACTTCCACCAATAACATTACCATTCTTATCAGTTATATCTTGATAATTATATTTATTAACAGTACGATAATAATTCTTATAATCTTCAGATAAATCAGTACGTTTATCAAGATTATCCATATAAGCTTTATAATCTTGTTGAGCACGCAAACGACCAATCATTCCCGGACTTGAAGTTATATCTCCATAAGTTCCAACTATATCATCAAGACTAGAATACGCATTACCATATTGCATATTTTCAGTAAGAGCATTACGAACTTTATTAAGTTGTTCTTGACGCCAAGCATCTTCAGCTTCATTTAAATCTAATTGAGCAAGTTGAGCATCAATTTGAGATTTAGTTTGAATAGCTTGTTGATGACCTTGTTCAAGAGTATTATAAGTTCTAGCTAAGACATTTAAGTCAATAGGATTAACTTGTTGTCTAAAAGTAGGAGTATAAAAGTTTATCGGCATGATTGTTTTCCTCCAAGTTTTCTACGTTTACGAATAATAAATTCATCATAATCAACTCCAGCATCTCGCATAATTCTATCATCTACATTAGGAGCAGATGCCCTCATAGCACCAATAGTATTATTTAAAGCTTTACGATTTTCATATCTACTAATCATATCTTGAATACCAGCATTAATTCCACTAAATAAATTATTAATATTAGTTACTTTAGCTTCTCTAATACCATTATCAAATGCTGTTTTTCTATCTATATATTGATTGTATTGTTGAGCATTAAATTGACGAACACTTTGCTGATTACGTCTATCTTGATTAATAAGATTAGTTTCTATATTTTCTTTATTACCATAAAGTTCATTAGCAGCTTGACCAGCAGCATTACGAACTCGTTGCTTACGAGCTAAACTTACACGACTACTAGCAGTATTAGAATCAATATCACGATAAGCCCCAAATTTATCTTCTCTAATTCTATCAAGTTGAGGATTAATATTATATTTAGTTTTAAATTTACTAGCACTAATAAGAGTAGGCTGTTCCGGACCTCTCATTTTATTAATAGCTCTTCTACTAGCAAAATAGCTAGCTAAACTACCAGCTACATTACTACCTAGTCCAATCCAATCAGCAGTAGTAAGATTTTTAAATTTACCTTGACCTTTACCATCATAAGATGTAGTTCCTTTAGCAAGTGTACTAGTAGAAACAGGTAAAGTAGTTGGAATACTAGCTTCTACTTTAGGTAGATTACGATTATAAACAGCAGTAGGAGGAGTTTTAGTAGGAATAGATTGAGTTGATTGATTTGATTTACTTCGTCCTCTACGGGGGGTCTTCCCGCTAGATTTAGTTGCAGATAAACTTGGAATATTAGTATTATTCATACTAACATCTTTGTTATTTCCATAACTCCAACCAGCTCTAACTAAACCACTAGTAATACCAGCACCATCTTCAAATAAAGGAAGTCTACGTTCTGCATAATATTGAGGACGACGATTTCCATTATCAATATTAGGTTTATTAGTATTAGTATTTACATTATTATTTGTAGTATTATTTTTAGACCATCTTCCATTTCTAAAAGTATAATCACTACCAACAATAGTTTCTACTCTAGCAGATTTATTAATAGGATAAATAGAAGTTCTATTAATAGTTCTATTAGTTATAGGAACATAATATCCATTTTGTTCATCATATTCCCAAGTTCCATGACGATTAATTCGTTTTCCACCAACAGCAAATTTATCGCGTAGACCCCCCGTAGAGGATGGGGAATGAATTAATCCATTCTTAACATTACCACTAATACTTACAATCATATTTTTTCCTCCAAGTTTTCTAGATTTACGACTATAACCTTTGGTATATTTACCAAAATGGTTACGAGTATAAGATATATCTTTAAGTGCTTCTGAATTAATATCTTTAACATCAATTACTTCAAGACCTTGTTTCCCAATATCACCTGTAAAAATAAAATGTTGATAAGGATTACCTTTATTTCTACTAGTTTTACTAAGTTCTTCGCTAGTTATAACATTATATTTTTTATTTTCTTCATTACCTGTTTCGTGTACACCTCTAATAAAAGTATTATGTTCTAATAATCTATCTTTAATAAGTTTATCAGCTTGTTTAGGATTTTTTGCAGCAGATAAAGGAATAGGTTCATAACCATAACGCGCATTCCATTTATTAAAAGTTTTAAGAGAAGCTCTTGTATCATCAATATTAGTTTGAAGAACATCAGGAATGTTAATAACTTTTCCGACACTATCTAATACATTAACAAAATCTTTATATTTACTAGTATTAGAAGTTGATTGTTTTCTAGGAGCTTCAAGAAGTTTAGTAGGTTTAACACCAAAAGCTTTTCTACCATTATTAACAGATAAATTATAACGAATATTAGGAGAAATAGAATAATAACCTAAAGCATCTCTACTTTTAGTAATAGATTTTTGACCTACTTTAGAAATATTTTTATCTAAAGCCATAGCAACTTTAGTAGCTTTATCAACATCTCTTAAAATTCCAGCTCCGCCTAATAGTATATCAAATTCAGGATTAACTTGTTCAAGAGGAGTCATATCAACTTCTCTTCTAGCAGGAACTTTTTCTAAAGTATTATTTGCTATTCTATAAGTTTCTGGATAATAAATAAAATCTCCTTGTTTAATACCACTATTTCTAGGAGATTCCATTATTGGAGTTACTCTAGTATTATCACTTTTAACTACATATTTTTCTTTACCATATTTAGCTTTAGTACCATCATCATTAATACCATTTCTATCTTTAAAATCTTCTTGAGCTTTAAATACTTTATTAGGATTAGCTCCACCCATAACTAATTTAGCAGGACTAACACCATTAATAATAGGTTGTGCAGAATAAACTTTAAGTTCATTACCATTAGTTTCAACAACTTCACCGTCTTCTACTTCAATACCTGTTTTATCACTAGGCCCAATATCAATACCTCCTTGACTATGTTTTCTTCCATTCATATAAAAGAAATTATTACCAAGAGGTTGAGCAATACCACCAGCAACTACATTTGGTATTTTACCACCAACAGCATATTGCTTTTGAGGAAGATTTCTTCCATTACTTCTAGGAGTTTGAATAATATTAAATGGAAATGTTGGTCCAAGTTCATCATCACTAGGAAGAGATTCTTTATTAAAATCTTTAGCATAATTAATAAGTCTACCAGCAGTATTATTCATTAATTTTTCTCTATTATCTTTATACACCAAATTGTTTATACCATTATAGAGAAATTCATTACCAAGTCTTATTAAACCAGTAGATTTAGCAACTTTATCATAGGCTCCACCAAGTGGAGGAATACCATTTTGAATAAATCTTTCATTACGAGTAACATTACCTCTAAATGTACTAGGTAAATTACTTATATGAATAACTTTATCTTTTCTAGGCATTTTATATAATATAATGAGAAATTGTAATTTGATTGATTTTAAGGCTCTCTGCTGAACGATAGACTATCAGTCGATTAATAGTTCATACCTATATATAATAATTCAACAGAGAGCAAAATACTAGCGTCTATGACCGCCACAGCGATATACATTTAGCCTATCTCGATATACTGATTGAGGCATAACAGATGGCTGAACATTACCATTAGTAATCCATTCAGGACGTTCAAGACCAGTTTTAGGAGCACTATAACTAGCTTGGTCAGCTTGTTTAACTTGAATTGGTTGTTGTCCTTTACTGCCAAACATACCACCAATTAAACTTCCCGCAGCACCAATAGCAGCACCAATCCATGCTTTTCTACGTCCACCACATTTATATTTATTAATAAAACTAGAACGTTGATACATAGTCATTGGATTAGTCATTTTATCAGAAGTAATATTAAGTTGTTGCTGACCAGCTTGAAGTTGTTTACGTTGCTCAGCTTCTTGAGCAATACGTTTATTTTCATTAATTTGTTGATTAGCAGAAATACCTTGACCTATTGCAGTACCTAATTCACCAAGTCCTTGAACTCCTGTAATAGAACTAGCAAGACTACCTAAACCGGGAAGAGCATCAGCAAATTCAGTACCGAAACCAGCTTTACGTCGAACTCTACCGCCACATTTAAGAGTAAGCTTATCATTATATTGACCAACATAATCTTGATTAGCATAAGCACTAGTTAAAGCTTGAGCATTTTGTAAAGCATCTTTATGGTCTTGTGCAGCTTGAGCTTCAGCTTGAGCTTTTTCTTGAGCTTTCTTTTGCTTATTACCTTTAATTATACCACCAGCAATACTAGCAGCTGCACCAATAATAGCACCAATAAAAGCTTTTTGTCTTTGTCTATCTCTATACTGTATCATAATTTTCTAAATTGAGTTTGAGCACATTCAAGACTTTCAAATTCAATGCGCTTATTATCTGAATTATTAAATATGAAACGAACTACAAAATAATTACCATATACTCTACGAAGTTTATCACTTACTGTATTAGGATGTTCTTTAATTGCATTACGGAAATAATTAAAGTTATATTGAGTAAGTTCATACCAAGGTTTTTTATACTTATTAAATTCATTAAGTTTATCAATATTAATATCTATATCATCAGTATCATTATCTTCATTAAATATACGAAGTATATCTCCAGCATAAGGATGTTCTCTTAAATCAACAGGATTATTAATATTATCACTATAAATAGGAATATATATTTTACGAACTTTATATTTAATAAATTCAAGAAATTTAATAAGTTCATAAGATTCATTAACCATAATATCAATATAACTATTATGAACTAATATAGGCTCATCACCAACTTCTTGTTTAGATACTAAATATAGACTTCTACTGTCATCACCCATGTGAGTATTAAATCTACCATAATTATATTCATGAGTAAATACATGAAGAGGGCAGTTAAGTCTATCATTGTTATGTTCAGTTTGAAAGTAACATTTAGTTTTAGTAGACCAAGCATTATTAAAATAATAATCATGTAAACTAATAAAACTACCTACTTTATAATTAAAACTAATAACTTCATTATGTGATTCTATAATAGATTCTTTAGTATTAGGATTAATATTATTATAAGTATAATCAAATTTAATTAGAATACGATTATTAAATTTATCATGAGCAAATCTAACTTTATTAGGATGATATTTATCTAACCATAATTTAATATCTTCATCCATTATTTTAAGTTGACCATCATCAAATTGATAAAGTTTATGAAAATCATCATTATAAAAAATATAACCAAATTCTCCAACTATATATGCTAAATCATCTTGCAGTCCACCATAACCTTTATCACTAGTAAAGACTTCTTTATAATCAACTTCAAAAGCATCAGGTTGATATAATTGAACATTTTCATCTCTAGTTTTAAGTGCAGCACTTATATCAAACATAAACATATTATGTTGAGTATGAACTAAAAGATAATATCCAATTCCAACTAAATTAGTTATACTTCCTTTATTTTCAGTAATATTTTTATAACCTTCGATAGGAAATATTCTCCAAGCGTTAACTTCACTTTCATCTTGAATAACATTACTACGTCTTATAGTTTTATCAAAACGAGTAATATTAATAATATCATTACGATATTGAGTTAACAATTTAGGAACATATTGGTCAACATTTCCAATAGGGTCTTTAAATAAATCAACACTATTCTTAGGTTCTACAAATGTACCAAAAGCAACACTTTTTTTATCACTATCTTCTTTAATACTAAAAGCTATCTTACTAGGTTCATTATTAAAACATTTACTTTCAAAGAACTTATCATTATAAAGAGGAAATTGAATATAAACATTAAATGGAATATCAAGCCAACATGGTTCATCACCACTATAATAATATTGATTATTGGTAGGAGTATATAATTTATAATTACCTTCATTCATTATAACTCCATCATCATTATAAATAAGAACACCATCATAAGTCATTCTACCATTATATCCATGCTCAATAGAATAAGTTCCACCATTATAACAAACGTCACTAAGTCTTACAAGTTCTTTTTCTTTACTAGTATAAATATTTTTAGTACAATTAAGAACTGTTGCAAGAAACATAGTTTCAGCATCAAGTAGTAATTCCTTATAATCGTCCATTTCAAGAGCAGTTCCTTTTCCAGCTCTACTATCAATAATACTATCAGCAACTACTAGTTTATAATTATTAATAGGTTTATATTCATTTCTACTAATAACACCTATAACTGGCATATTATAATTATAAGGATAGGTAGTATTAACTACCATATCAACTACATCATGTTTCTCTTTATAAGGTTCAAGTTTGCATTTACCATCAATACGAATAATATTAAAATCATATTTAATACTATCATCAATATCAAATCGACTACTATATAGATAACATTTATCACTAGTAAAATTATTAGCTACAAAACCCGGTTTTGTGGCCCAACTACTATTTTGCCAAGTAACATTACTAGCTATATTACAATAATCTTTTCTAGTTAGTAATCCAGTATATCTAGTAATAGGTTCAACTTTTTCATAACTAATAAACCATCCAACATAACCTAATTCTTTAATTTGATTCCATAAAGTAGTATCAATATTAGCACGAATATAAAACTTATTAAAAGTATTATTCATATTATATATAAAACCTCTAGTATGTTCACCACCAATAGCTTCAGCATCAAATATTAAATCAGGTATTCTAAATAGTTCATCACCATTAATATTTTCGTAATAACCAAATTTAGCTTCCTTATCAATACCAATAGCACCTATTACTTGATTACTACAAGGAGTATAACTACCACTATTTATAACTTGATAAACATATAAATCGTTATATTTATCTTTATCTTGATAATCAATAAAATAATTAGATATAAGAGTATATAGTTCATCTTTATTAGTAGCTTTAAGTTCACCAGAGCTATCAAGTAATATATTAGTAGTAGGATTATTTATTGGTTCAGCAGTATAAACTACAATTTTATGATTAGCAATATATCTTTTAACATTAGAACTAATACTAGATATTGGAATATCTCCACTAATAACTGCCCAATATGGAATATTACCATTACCTTGATTGTTCCAATTAAAAGTAATTATAGTACAATGAGAACCATCATTAACAACATTATTTATATATTTATCTTTATTAGATAGTTTATATCCTCTACTAGCATCACCATATTTATCAACAAAATGAATAAAAAAGTTATATACTTCTCCGGGAATAAGAGTATCATTCTTTTTACGTTCATTAAAATCATAACTAGGTTCAATAATAGAATGAGTAATTCTCATTTTACAATTATCAATATCAAATATAGCATCACCAAATAATACTTGCCCACTAGTAAATACAGCATCTTCTGTAAATCCAGTTCCATTATAAACATAACAAGCTATTTTAACTGTACTAGGTAAAGTATAAACATATTGATTATTTTCATATTTATAACTTGTAGGAATAATAAAACAATGACAGGCAAGATATTCTTTAAGATTACGACTACCTCTACTACCAACTTTTATTTTAGTATTATAATTAATCTTTAAATATTCATGTACTGCAATACCTTGTATAACTGTATCATTAGATAAAGTTCTAAAAGTACGAAAAGGATATTGATTACTATTGAATACTCTATTAATATCTTTAATTTGCCAATCAGCAGTACCAGTAATTTGAAAGTTAGCCATTTTAAAATATGGACCTTTTTCACTAACTGCATTAACAATGGTATAATCATTATAATAAGCATTAATAGCTTTATTACGAAGTTTAATAGTAATATCTTTAACAGCTTCTTCTAATGTTTTACCATTACTTAAAGTTCTGTCATCGTTATCAGTTTTTTCATTATAATTAGCAATATATATTCTATTCTTATAATTAATGATATTACCAACATTATAATAATTATAATAGTCAGTAGTTAAATCAGCAACATTATATTCAACAAGAACATCTCTACTAAATTTAAAAATATTATTATTTAAATCATCTGTTCTAAATGCTTGAGTACCATCTTTTTTACATACAATAAAACCAAATTGATAAAGGCCAGAACGACCTCCACTAATATTTATTTCAAAAGTTTGATTACATATATCTTTAGAATCACTAAATGAATCAGTATTACCATAACAATAACCATTTGATTCATCTTTCGGTTCATAAACATTAGTTTTTCTAAAACAAACTTTATTAATAACTTGTGGAATTATAACATCATTAAAAATAGGAAATCCAATACTATACCATTTAGTATAATTAGTTTTATCTATCTTATATCTAATAAATATAAAATAAAATCCTTTATAAGCTCCACCGCTAACATAATTTAAACCACTAATAGTAGGTAAAGTTACTTGTGGAATAATAGACATTTCAGAATCAGGACGGTCAGAATCTAAATCAATATTAATAGTTTTAAGAGGAACATCAATAGAAGCATCATTTTCAGCAATAGCTACTATAAGATGATTTTTAACATTATAAGTATATGTTCCTTTAATCTTTCCACCATTATATTTCCAATTACTATTTACTCTATAACAATTATAAGCTTGTTCATTATATCTATAAATATAAGACTCATTAGAATCAGTATTAACAATAAATAAAATAAGTTCGGTACTAGTTGGAATAACGCCAACTATTTTAAAATTATTAATACCATCTTCATGAATAGAATTGGCGATTGCTTTACAATCTTCAAGCCCTTCTTCATTAACAATCATCCTATCATCATTACTCACTTTAACATTTTTAGCAGCAACTAATGAATAAGGTACACAATCACTCGGATGTTTATTAAGACTAAGTTTCTTTTGTATATTCATAATTATTTAGGAAAAGTAAAGTTATAAAAGAACTCATTCCAACCACTATCATCATCACTTTGTTCATCTAATAAAATACTAGTCTTAATATCTTTCTTCATACTCTCCCATAGATAGAAAGGATTAGTTCCATATTGACTAGCAGAAAGATTAAATACAGGATGTTTATATCCTCTCATAAGCATACGAGCCATACAATAATAAGTAAGACCTTGAATTAATTTACCGTTAGCAGGTATAACAGGAATCTCACAATGATAGTTATCACTATATTGAGTTTCAACATCTTTATAAACAACTGTTATACAAGTATCATTAAAATTAAGTTCAATAGTATTACCTCCAATAAGAATATAATTATGATTTGACTTATCATATCCTCCACGGAGGGTCTGACAATGAGAATGAACTTCATGCTGACATCTTGGACATTCAGTATTATTATGAACTGTATAAACAACAGGATTACATCCTACTTTACCAGTATCAATAACTTCTCTAGTTCTAGAACCATTAGGACAACAATCATCGGGCATACCAAGATAGTCTTTATTAGTAGCACGCTCCGGACTTTCGTCCTCCGCTTGACCCCCCGTAGAGGATGGAGCAGATTCAGTATCACCACATCTATATTTACTAGTATCAGCTCTAGGTACTTCACAACCATTACTATCATATACTTTAAGACCGTCATCAATAAGACAACATTTACTTTTAGCTATCTTATTAATGACGGTTAGTTTCATTTTCTTATCAACTTTACGAAGAACTTTAAGTTCATTCATAGCATCAACACACCAAGCAGGAACTCTAGGAATCCAATCACTTCCATCAGGATTGAAATCATTATCGAGTTTAGCAATAATATGTTCTATTGTAATAGTTTTATTGTTTGCCATAATTTATAGATTTATCAAGAATAACTCTACCATCAGCATCAAGCATAATACCAATTTCTTTATATATGTCAAGATAAACTTTAATAAAATCAGAATAACTACCTTTAAATATCATTTCATGATTAACAACATAAACAGATTGTTTAGTAGTTCTACGAATTATATTATTCATCTCAAGTTCTTTAATATATCTATGAAGATGAATAAATGAACAAATCTTCTTAGTTTCATCATTTTCTTTAAGTATAATTTTATTAGAATTAAACTTAATAGTTTTAGCAATATAACAAATAAGTTTAACAATAACTACACTTTTTGCATTATTAGTAATATAATTTAGTAAATCAGTGCTTATTTGAGCATATCCTCTACGTTCATAAAAACTTTGAATAATTTTTATTCTAGAAGCTTCAGCTTCAACAATATTAATATCTTTAAGTTCTTTTTCAACAAAAAATGGACTAGGAATTACTTCTTCAAGAATAATTTCCGTTTCACGAACTTTACGAGTAACAACAGGACTTTTAAAATTAAATTCAGGCATACCTTTATTTGTTTAATGATTAGTAACTTTATCAGTATAACGAAAATTCGACCTCAGGTGGCGATATTTTAGTTAAAATGAGTGTTAAATACGCCATGGGTGGCGTAACTTTTTTTTATTTTTTCTTCTAACTTATTGAGTATCAGCGATTAATAAATGTTAACCCTATCTTATATATATACATACAATAGCAATATTAATAAGTTCAGCATTAAAAAGATTAGCAAAATCATTAGTGGATACTCCCCGTGGAGGATGAGTATGATTAGTATTAGCTAGAATTAGTTCAAGATATATTCCATCCTCCACGGGGAGTTGAGTGGAGCGAAGCGGAGCGTTCAACTACATTACTTTATTTATCACTATATCTAGTTTTATTACCATTATTATGTGCTCCACGTTCATACTTTTGTTGATTAACATTTCTAATATATTTAAATGGAGCATTAGGTTCTCGTTCAAGATAAACAAGAAGTTTACTTCTTAATCCTAATTTAAGATTAAAAATATCATCAACAGTTTTACATTCAGAATTAAGTTGTTTAGCATCTTTACCTCTAAGTTCTCTATTAATATAATTAGCATACTTGAATTTAATAGCACTATAACTATGGGTTCCATTATTAATAAGTTGTATTTCATAAAACTCTTTATTAGTTTTATAAACTACATAAGGAATACCATCATACTTAAGTCCACGAATTTTATATATTTCTGCTTCTTCTTTATCATAAGGTTTAAGACCAGCATCAATAATTTCTTGTTTTTTAAGTCTAGTAGCGTTCCAATCAACATAAGTATCTCTAGGTTTATCTCTATATCTCCAGAAATTAATAACTAAATCACCAATTTCATATTTAAAATGATAAGCGTAGCCTTCAAGAACACATTTATGAACACCATAACTATAATACCTATGAATGTACTTTTTATAATCAGAAAGACTTAATTCAGAACGTCTTGTAGCAAGTTTAAGAGCAATAATATAATCGTTTGCTTTTTTAGCTAAGTTACAATAACGCAAAAGTTGGAGAAGAACAATACGTTTTTCTCCAACTGTATAACTAAGTTGATTATTAATTAATTGCTCTAACTTATTAATTAATTCAACATTATCATTAAGAAATTGAAACCCATATTCATTAAGATTAATTTTTAAATCATCTTTAATAACTTGATTTTTACTTTTAATATAAGCACGGCAATCAGCTTTCATCTTATTTATAACTTCAAGTTCTTTATTATATTTTGCCATATCGTCATTAGAAGTTTCAATAAACTTTTTATAATAATAACTAATATCTATATCTTTAATCATAATTTATCTAGTTACAAAATTATCAATAGGAGTTTCATTTGTTTGACGAGGAACTTCAACAAGATTACGTTTAAATACAATCTCTTTAAGAGCTCCAATCATATCTTCAGGAATAAGAAATTCATCATCATCGTATTTAGCTTCATCATCAATAGGGTCATAATTTACATCTTTAGCTTTTTCAACAGTTTCGGTAGGAACAAGATAAGGAATTTCAAATGGAGATTCAATAATAATAGAACCTATATTTTGAAACCAATCTTTATTATTACTAAAGAAATAAATATAACCATTAATATAATCATAAACAGGAAGATTACACATACCTGCAAGATAATGATAAAACTTAGCACTAGCTTCTTTTGCAAATGGTATTTCTATCCCAGTATGTCCGGTAGTTCTAATTGATTGGAAAGGTAGGTTATTAATAAGTCTAACTGGCTTTGGAACTTCTTGTTTAGTACGTTTAATCGCAGGAAGCCCAAGAGTTTGACTATTATATAAGTCACCATCAGGAACATTAATAATAGAAACACGAATACGTTGTTGTAAACCTTTATCAACATATTTATTATTTTCATAACTTTTACGAATTAGTTCATTACGACCATGAAGAATAGCATATCGAAGATTACGTCTAAGAGGAATACTATTAGGATTGCCAACAGCATGAGCAAATTCACTAACTAATTGATTAAGACTAGCCATGTTAAGATTGACTTGCATTTTCTAATTGATGAACTCTTTGTTCAAGTTCATTAACTGTTTCAACTAATTCATTATGCTTTTGTGTTATAACTTTAACATCTTGTTCAAGTTCAGTATTATTAGTATAATCAACAATAGAATTTAATAATTTAATTAGTAAGTTTCTATCTTTATTAGATATATCACTATTTAAACAGTATATAGTTCTAATAATATCATCTTTAAATTTATCTTTAGTCATAATATATTATGTTTTAAGTTTATTATATTTAATATTATAATAAACTGTTGCAGGAGTAGTATCGAGAAATACAAAAACAGAAAACAAATTAATTAATCAACTACTCCTAACAACAGTTCCACGTGAACTTATTTAATCAAGTTTAACTGTGGTAAAGAAGCCGACATGAGCAGTAGAATCCTGACGAATCCAAATAGAATCAAAGCTACCAGAGCCAGCCGCAGAATCGTCAGAAGCGCAACCGCCAAGTAGAAGCACCCGAATAACTTTGTCTGTATCTTGTCCATTACTATCTCTTATCCAATTATAGTCAGCTTTTTTATTAGTTCCAATTTTATTAGGAACAAAATAAGGACCAAATCTAAAATCAAATTCATAGGAATAAATGCAGCAGAACCCCAAGCTGGATTACCTTGTTCATTAATAATTAAACTATCTCCTTTAGATACTCCATCTAAATTAGGTAAATGTTTAAGTCCTTCTGCAAGTTCATTTAGTATATGCTTATTAAATCTTAATAAGCCATTATACATCTCTACTAAATTAAAATTCATGTTAAGCTTGTTCTAGAGCATCAACTCGACCGTTAAGAAAATTAATATTACTAGTATTTCGATTAACTTGAGTTACAAGTCCTTGAAGAGCAGTAATTATAGCATCGTTTTTAGTATCATTACTAGCTTTCATAGCATTAATCGCAGTAACTATATCTGTATTTTGCTTCGTTAATAGTAGAATTAAAGTATAAAGTTTATTATCAATAGTAGTTTTCATACTATCAACAGCAGCTTTAATACTATCTAATTTAGCATCAGTTTTATCAAAACGATTATTAAGAAGAGTTTGAGTTTCATTTGATTCACTTTTATGTTGATTTTCAAACTCATCAAATTCAGCTTTAACCATTTCATGTAATTCAGTAATCTTTTGACTAATCTCATCAAGATTAACTATAACATTATTTTTTCCAAGCTCATCATATTCTTTATTACCAGAAATACTAAGTTTAAGATTATTAATAAGTTTATTAATAGCATCTAACTTATAATTAACTCTTTTATCATCTTCCATATCTTTAGAATTTAGTTTGTTACAAATATAAATTATATTATTAATAACAAGTAGTTTAACAATGTTATTAACATTTTTTAATTAAGCAGTTTTAGAACTATTAATACCTAGATATTTAGTCCAAGTATAATGTTTACGTTCACTAATATAATTAAGATTATCATCATTAATATGAGCTTCTTCTTCAAAACTTACATCTTTATAAGCATCATGTTGTTTAATATGAAATAGTCTTATAATAAGATATTCAATACCATACCATATATAGAAAAAGATATATAACATCTCTTTCATTTGTTCTGTATGAATAGCTTCATGATTAAGTTCTTTATTACTTAATTCTCCTTTAGTAAATATAACACCAAAAAGATTAATAGCTTTATAACCATTAAAAGGAAAATGTTTAGTCTTAATAACTCTCATAACTTTACTATTTTAAAATTTAATATTGTAAATATTTATGTACGTTCATAGAGCCACTTTTTAGGCTCATAACAAGACTTTCATTAAATCATGTACAGTTAATCAACTAGGCTTAAAACTAGCTAAATTTGGCAAGCTATACTCCCCGTAGAGGATATAGCAGGCTTGAATTAGTCAATCAAGCCTAGCTAATCAATCTTATACAATCTTAACCAATAGTATTATCAATATCTTTATAGCCAACTCCAAGTTTCTTTAGAATAGGACTAACAACCCAACTCCAAAACACAGGAGCAAGAATAGCACTATTAACAAGCATAATAGTATTATCATAACCAGCTGTAATATAAATACCAATCATAGCAGCAATACTTATAACTAATACACATCTTTTTTGCCAAGTAGGAACTTTATTATCACCATTAAAATAATCAATAGTTTTAACAATAATATAAGTTAGAACATTAACAATAAACATAAATCCAAAATCAAAATTACTAAGGATACCATCTACGATTACATCAATAAATTTGTCCATACTAAAATTTAGATAAATAAAAAAGGGAACTATCCGAAGATAATTCCCTTTTACAGTTTTACAATAATGATTAGTTATTCATGTGGAAATATTCCCATACTTTATCACCATCAAAATCTACATCTTTAAACCAAAATGTAATAGCACTTTCAAACACTTTATTATCTATATTACCACCAAACCATTCTTCAAATAGTTTAGCATAATCATGATATTGAGCATTAATTGCAACATAAACATCGCAAGGTATATCAAAATTAAAATTATCAATATTATTAATAACTTCCATTTCTTCATCAAATATACCTTCAATATCAATCATACCATCTTTATCTGCAATGGGCTTCAAGAACTTATCAAAACTATTAATATTATTAGTAATCGCTCTTTTAGCTAAAGGAATTAAAAGTCTTATAGCTGGAGAACTTTCACCCATAGATACTAATTGTTTAATAATATAATCTTTAATAACCTCTTTTACACTATTAATTTCAACCATAATATTACTTCTTTAAAAATTCTTCATAAGTTAAATTAGGATTAGTTTTACTAGCTTCTTTAAAAGCTTTAAACAATTCCATTTCTTTGTTAGTAACTTCAACAATTTTACTTTTAAGTAACTTAACAAGTTTAAGTTGTTCTTCAAGTAAATGTTTACCATCTTCACTAGCTTCGATTTTTCCTTTAACTAAATTAAGAACTTCTGCTTGAATCATACTTTGTAAAGCATTATAGTTATTTACATAGTCTTGGTTACTAAGAAGCATATTTTGTTGTTCTTGTGTAAGTGGTACAATTTCAGCATCAATAGCATCCCAAATTCCTTGAGTTACAACTTGCTGATTTTGAGTTGTACCATTATTTGCATTAGGAATAGCATTACGACGATAAGCTTCATTAATTGCTTGTTTTTGACTTTGAAGAAAAGCAATTTGTTCATCAATGCTATTAGTCATTTTTTCACTAGGATATAGCAAAGGGTCGCTACTACCTAGTATGAATTGATTAACAGGTATCATATCTCTTTCAATTTTATATTCTTAATCAAACTTAGTAATATTACTGAGCCGGAGTTCCGCTAGCAGGTTGAGTAAAACCACACGGTAAACATCCATAAGCATTACGTTCAACTAGACCAGTAACAGTAGGTTCATTTGGAAGAGTAACTACACCATAGATAACATTACAAGTCTTTCTATCAGTATAGTTGATACCAGCCGTAAACATCTTTTCCATTTCGCATTGGATAAGTTTATCTTGATAAGGACGAATAGCTTTAGTAACAGCCAATTCAGCTTTCAAATCAGATAACTCTTTACGGATATCATCATCAGCGTCACGAGTATATTTGTAAAGATTAAAATGGTCAGTGTTATTTTTCTCAATAAGAGCATCAGTACGATTACGCCCATCAATGTAAACACCAAACAATTCACTATTCAATCGTTCTCTATCTTCAAAACGTTGATTCTGTTTAGTCAAAGCCCATTGATAAAGACCACCTTGAAGAGCTAAAGTATCTTCACAAGATTTTTCCCATGCTTGAAAAGCAGTAGGAGCACCGCTTCCACTACCAGCAGTAGCACCAAGTACGTTAATATTAGTAGAGCCATCACCTAACATTCCACCACCAGCGCCACCTAAAATACTAGCACCAGCAGAACGACGATTACCAAACAAAGCCCAAGCACCAAGTACAGTACCGATAATACCAAGAGTTAAACCTGCATTAGCTTTACCGTTTACATCACGACGATTACCACCGTCATAATTCATTCCAGCACCATTATAGCCCTCTGGAACAACTTTCACTTTTTCAATTACTTGCATAATAAATTAAGGTTTAAGTTAAAAAAATAGATTAATACTTGTAGTTTGAACTACATAATCTATAGCACTTAAACCGTTATTTTTTGTTTGGTAATTAACATTAATTTAACTTTCAATAGGACTATATATTGTCAATTCACCAATTTTATTAAGTTTAGTATATTTTATTTCACCTATTGAAGTCTTACCATCATCAGCTTTATCACCTTGTGTACCAACATAACATTGAATAGTTTGTTGTCCTCTAAATTCAGAATTACCTGCAACAAAACCAAATCTAAATTTATAGTTATCAGTATAATTATCATTATAAACAGTGTTATCTTCATTTAACAAAACTGTATGATATTCATAACTATAATTATCATCACTAGTTATATTAAGAGTTGGTTTATCAAGAGTTAAAGGAGTACCAGTTGTATTAATTTGATTATTCCAAACTTTATATTTATTATTAGGTTTATTTTCATACCAACAATAACCATCGCCATGAACAAGTCCACCACCATGACGAATTATTTTAATATCATCTAAACCAATAACTTTATCATTAACAGGATTAACTCTAAAGTATTTTACTTCATTATTAGATTTAGCAACTCTTTTAATAACTTCACCATACCAACATTCTTTATAACCACCATGTCCATCAGACATATTAATAGTTCCATCAGCCAAAGGAAAAATAAACATTCCTCTATTATTAACATCAATTTCATTATTCTTTAATTGCCAAGCATAAACAATAACTCCACCTTTATAAGCAGTGCATTCAACAGTAACATGACCTCTACGTAATACTCCAAACCAATTAGCACAAAGATTCATTTTCATTATATTAGGCATTTTATCTTCAAGGTCAATCATAGATTCAATATTAAACATAACACATTCAGCACCTGAGTCAGCATTATCGCCACCCCAATATAGATAAGGAATTTGACTTAACTCCCAAGACCAACCAACAGCTATATAATTTAAACTACTAATAGGAGAATTAACATAATATGATTTAGTATCCAAATCTCGACCATCATCACTACCCCAAATATATCTAAGTTGGACACTAGTAAAATCACTAAAATGAATAACAGAAGTAGGCCAAATATGATTAGCACCATCATAAACATGGGCAATATTAATTTGACCTACTGTTCGTTTCTTAAGAGGTTTAGCAATTCCTCCTTGACGCCCAAGAGTTAAACTCATTATTCATCAATAATATTATAAGTCATTCCAGCAACCGGGGTAATAATTGCATATTGGGTAGCAGTTCCTGTCCAAATTGGAAGACTAAGTTTATTATTATTTGCACTAGGCATAGTCATATTAACTCCACATCCATCATTAATAGCTTTTTGAATCTTATCAAGATTAACACTATTAGTAATAGTTTGATTTATTTCTTTTTTAAAGTTATTAAATGTATCATTAGTAACATATCTATTAAGTAAATTAACTTCTTCTTTATTATAAGTTTCAGATTTAGTATAATAATTTTTAAACATATTATTAATCTTTTCTTTAGTATAACTTTCCATAGAAGAAGTATCACCCATTACTCTCCATTCAGTACCATTCCAATAACAAATCTTTCCATTACGATATTCAATCTGACCTTTAGCCCAATTACTACAAGTTACATTAGGAAAATATTCAGACTCTTCACCAACCATACCTGTAAGTTTACATTTATTTAAATTAATAGTACCATTCTCAATAATACCACCTTCAAATACAAGTTCACAACCAACAGGCATTGTAATAGTTTTACCACTTAAATCAAAAGCATAACGAATAATATAACGAGTATTTTCTTCGTTAACCATATCTTGAGTAAGAACAGCTTTATAATTAAGATAAATATTATTCTTAACTTGAACTAGATTTTCTTCATTAAAATAATATTTAATATTATTTACTGAATTAACATATATAATACCAAGTCTTGGACGTTCATCAGAAAGACAAGTATTATAAATATTATAATCTTCACTATTTCCATAAACAGGAGTGTTGACCCCCCGTAGAGGATGAACTCTATCAGTAGGTTCTACAATAGTCCATCTAGTATAATAATTATAAAAACCAACTCCATCATGAATAGTCTTAACTCTAAGAACAAATAATTTATGATAAGTATCATAATAAATACCAACAGTATTACCTAAATCTGTTTTAATAACTTCATACTTATCTGTATTAAGAATTATTTGACCATATTGTTCACAATAAGTATCGTCAAGAAAACCATCAAATAAAAGCTGTTCTGCATTACTAGCATCATCCTCTACGGGGAGTAAGACCTTGCGAACTATTTTATACCCTTTACCACTTTTATATTCAGGCTCATAAGGTCTATCTTTAAGACTAAGACGATTAACATTACAACAACCCGGACTTAATCTTATAGTAATATCTTCTTCATCAGGATAATTAATAATATTAACTTTACCATCTCCTGCAATCATTTGTTTAAGAGCTTCATTAAGCATATCCCAATCAATAGTTCCATCAGCAATTGGAATCTTAGCACCATTCTCTTCAAGATACTTCTCACTAAGAATTTTTGTCCAATTATCATCAGAAACCCAACTAGTTTCAACACCAGCTTGAAGATTACTACCTATATAACTTTCAGTTACAGAAAGATTATGTTCAGCATCATAATAACTAATAGTAAGACTATTACGTCTAAAAATAGCAGGAACAGCTTTACGAGTATTAACTCTAGTTCCTTGATATGGAATCCATAAATGATTAAACCTAGAAAGAACAACAGTTAAATCATTATTTGTATCTTTGTCAAGAATATTTTGAAGATAAGTAATAGGAAATACTTTATCATAACTATTCTGACCTAGTTTTTCATATAGTTGTTTATTATTCATAATTATGTAATTAATTTAAATAACTTTAATAAGTAAATAAACAATATAAGCATTAGCGATATTGTTATATTAAATAGTATTTTCATCATGGTTCAATTAAAACTCTTACATTAAATACTGTACTATTAGAAGTCATAGTAAATTGGCATAATATAGTAAATGAAGAAGTAGTTGTATTAGCAGTAACACTAATAATATTATTACTATTAAATATAGAAACATTATTTGAAGGTGTACTAACACTACTTAAAGTACAAGTATATTTACTGCCACCACCATCTTTATTTTCAAACCAAAATTGCAATTTACCAGCGTTCATTATAGAAATATTAGTAGGAATATATACATAAACACCAATAGGAGTTTTCTTAATATCATTATAACTTGCTTCTCCTTTATATATTGAATCTACATTTTCACTATCTAAATAAATAGGTAATGCAATATTTTGACTAGTAAAATAATCATTTTTAATAGCAAGTCTACCACGAATAGGATTTGCTCTTTTGTGTTCCTTTTGTAATAACATTATGATTGAACCAATTCCATTCAATTTTATATTCTCTTACTGTATCAGAATTATTTGCAGAAAGTTTCAATGTTATTATAATCATGCTAGCATAATTAAAGGCATTTGCAACAGATACATTACAATTAACTTTATTTGTTACATTTATATCCTCCGGATTATAATATACAGTTTCAGTTCCGCCTGAACCAGCAACACCATTCCAAGTCCAAGATTGAGCTGTATATAATCTATAATAAACACTTACAGATATAGTATTAGCATCAGCAACTGTATCAATTTCATTAGTATAAGGATAACCTGTAAAATCTAATCCGCTTCCATTAGGATTAGTACCATAATACTTAGTATGATATACTTTAGCACCATAAGATCTAGAACCAGCAGACTGTGTAATATTAATTGATTTACTAACTCCATTATAAGTTGCAGTAACAGTTGTACTTCTACTTGTTGTAGTAGTTCTATTATTATAAGTAAGTTTACTACCGCTAGTAGTACCACTTAATGTACCATCTCCAGATTTACTTAATGTAGGACTACCATTTTCAGTTTCAGAAAAATTTTGTCCAACTCCATTCCAAGTATATTGTCTACTACGAACAGCACTACAAGTAATAGTAGAACTACCTCCAGCAGCAGCAATATTAGTAGGACTAGCAGAAATATTTACTGACCATGCTCCCCAACTACCATAAGTTTTAGAACCAGCATCTTGAGTTACAGTAGTATCTTTAGTTACAGAATCCATTGTAGCTCTAATAACTGTACTTCTAGCACTTGCAGAAGTATTATTATCATAAGTTACTTTATTACTAGCAAAAGAACCAGCACCACTAACTTTACTAAGAGTAGGAGTTCCAGTTCCTGTTTCAGTTCCACCACTTCCACTAACTCCGTTCCATGTCCAAGGTCTTGTTCTACTTGCAGAAGTAGTTATATTTGAACTACCTCCACTAGGAGCAACATTTCCACTATTAGAAATATTAACTGTCCATGTAGACCAAGCACTATATTGTTTAGCTCCAGCAGATTGACTAATAGTTATATCTTTAGTA
>ERZ1673739.185-NODE-185-length-96876-cov-6.372853_pt1 | contig 96876 bp, 83 predicted proteins | sample MGYA00580210_ERZ1673739 | MGnify/ENA primary metagenome ERZ1673739 (study PRJEB41218, sample SAMN15661749) | gut metagenome | host: Homo sapiens | place: Canada: London | collected 2015-08-20/2019-03-30 | study: EMG produced TPA metagenomics assembly of... | reverse complement strand
TATGTTCTGTTTGTCATTTTGATCGCTTCTACCGGAGTGATCGAGGAAATGGCGCTTGGCCGCGCGGCAAAGAGCGGACCGATCAAAGCATTCGGTAAATGTACGGAGATTCGCACCGGAAATAAGCGGACAGGAGAGGTGATCGGTGTGATTCCGGTTATCGGATCCCTGGCATTGGCGATCGGATATAGCGTGGTCGTAGGATGGCTCTTTAAATATACATTTTTTGCACTTTCCGGTGGTCTCTTCCACTTAGGGCAGGACGTAGCCGCGATCGAAGGCTTGTTTGGAGGTACAGCTGCCGCATTTGGAAATAATGTATGGCAGGTGATCGCAATGCTTGTAACCGCGGTGATCATGGCATATGGAATTTCCGGCGGAATTGAGAAAGCGAATAAGATCATGATGCCGATGCTTTTTATCCTGTTTGTTGGGCTCGGCATATATATTTTTACACTTCCAGGTTCGGAACATGGATATCGTTATATTTTTACACTGGATCCCAAAGGGCTTTTTGATCCAAGACTCTGGATCTATGCGTTCGGCCAGGCATTCTTTTCGCTTTCCATCGCAGGAAATGGAACAGTCATTTACGGTTCTTATTTGAGCGAGGAAGAGGATGTGGTCAGCTCAGCAAGAAATGTAGCATTTTTTGATACATTAGCGGCGCTTCTTGCGGCACTCGTCATTATACCGGGCATGGCAGTGGGGGGCGCAGAACTATCGTCAGGCGGACCGGGGCTGATGTTTATTTATCTGCTGAATGTGTTTAATGGCATGCCGGGCGGATGGTGTGTAGAGATGGTCTTTTATGTCTGTGTTTTGTTGGCAGGCTTAAGCTCTCTGGTAAATCTATATGAGGCGCCGGTAGAGATGATGCAGGAGCGGTTTGGATTCAGGCGGAAAATTGCGGTTGCAGTGATCGCGATGCTTGGCGGTATCATTTCCCTGATGATCCAGGGAATCGTTTCCGGATGGATGGATGCGGTCTCCATTTACATCTGTCCGCTTGGCGCGATGCTTGCCGCTATCATGTTTTTCTGGGTAGCCGGAAAGGATTTTGCGCTTACAGCAGTTAACAAAGGAACGAAAAAACCGATCGGCAGCTGGTTTATGCCGTTTGGAAAATATGTATTGGTTCCGGCTGCGCTTCTCGCACTTGTGGCGGGGGCGCTGCTTGGGGGAATTGGCTGATAAGAGATACTTTCGTGTTTCGTCAGGAGAAATCTGAGGACGGCACGTGGAAAACTTAATGGAGGAGATGACTAAAAATGAGCAGATTAAACGAATTGCTCCAACAGGCGGGAAATATTGGGCGGAATGAAGACGGTTCGATCACACGGCTGGGATTTTCAGAAAAATATTTCCAGGTCCTTGAGTTTTTAAAAGGACGCATGCAGGAGCTGGGAATGCAGGTGGAGACTGACCCGGTGGGAAATCTTCATGGCGTATTGCAGGGGAGTGACCCGGCAGTAAAATCCATCGTGCTCGGTTCTCACATGGATACAGTTATGCAGGGCGGTGTTTATGATGGAATGCTGGGTGTGACCGGTGCCCTGGAAGTTGCAGCCCGTTTAAAGGATGAAGGACGTACCCTGCGCCATCCATTGGAGATCTGGGGCTTTAATATGGAAGAGTCCAGTATTCTTGGCGGTACATTTGGAAGCAGATGCGTGACAGGGATGCTCGATCCGGATATTCCTGGATATGCGGAAAAATTAGCAAAGTTTGGCTGCAGTCCGGAAAAAGCAAAAGCCGCAAAGAGAGATATCAGCAAGTATGAGTGTTATCTGGAATATCATATCGAACAGGGCGATAAACTCGATCATACGGGAATAGATGTGGGAGTTGTCAGCGGAATCGTCAGCATCATCGATTATAAGGTAACGGCAAAAGGCATGAGCAACCATGCGGGCACAACGATGATGGCTAACAGAAAAGATGCGCTTGTCGGAATGGCAAAGCTGATCGTAGCAGCAGAAGAACGGGCAAAAGAACTGAATGATACACTTGTATTCACGGTCGGAAAGATCTCTGTATCACCCGGACAGGAAAATGTAATTCCGGGACAAGCTGTGGCGAACTTTGAGATGCGTCATATGGACAAAGCTGTAACAGATCAGTTCTATGCAGATATTCAGGCACTTGCAAAAGAGATTCCGAACTGTGAGTTTGAATTTGTAAATACCAGTGCCAAATATTCCACACCGTGTGATCCGAGATTGATCAAACTGATCGATGATGTCTGCACGGAAAAGGGAATCAGCCATATCATCATGCCAAGTGGTGCAGGTCATGACGCGAATTCGATGGCCCACGAAGGTGTCCCGATCGGTATGATCTTTGTTCCGAGTGTCAAGGGTATCAGCCATCAGGGAGACGAATATACAAAACCGGAACATATCGATATGGGAGCGGATGTTCTGTATCAGACAGTGTTAAAACTGGATGAAAATGGGGTTTAAGTTTTACAGATGAAAGAAAAATGAAATGTGGCTGTTCAGTAAAAAACGGGGACAGGAATCATAAAAGAGCAGATGCGGCTGCAATAACCGGAAAATAGAAGCAATAAAAACAAGTTTTTCCAAGATGGATTGATAGACAGTGATTCATAGAAGGAAGAACTTGTTTTTTTGTGCAATAGAAGATTCTGATGGGTTTTCGAATCCATAAAAGGCATTAACGTGCCGACAATATGCATTTGTGCGAATCTGTAGATTCCTGCAAACAACCGCGTGGGCATCCGGGTATGCCAGGACACGATTGTTTTCGTAAATCATAAGAGAAATCAGGTCAGGGAAGTGAAACGTGTGATTTGTGAAAAACAGAGAATATTTATGTCAGATTACACATAGACGGAGAAGATTAATAGTATAAATTGTGAAAAATAACCATAAATACACCTCCTAAATCTACATATTAAAGTCAAACTTCTTATTGACAATAAATCCCTCTCTCGTTATACTGAAGACATAAGTTCATAATAAATGAAGACGTTCATATATTATGAATACAAGCTGCAGCGAGCAAAAAGGAAAAGGATGTTACAAGAGTTGAAAGGAGATTGGTATGGCTTTTTTAGAAGGGATCGTATCATCAATCATTGAACTGTCAAATGTGATCGGAGGTTTGTTGTGGGGATGGTATACGCAGGCATTTCTGATTCTTGTGGGAGTTTATATGCTTGTGGGTACAAAGTTTTATGTATTCCGTAAATTTGGGTATATTATGAAAAATACCTTGGGAAAGATGTTCGAAAAGACAGAAAATAATACGGCGGGACTTACTTCTGTACAGGCAGTATTAGGTGCTTTGGCAGGAACAATCGGCATGGGAAATATCGCAGGAACTGCCTCTGCAATCTCGATTGGCGGACCTGGAGCTGTTTTCTGGATGTGGTTGTTTGCGTTCCTCGGAATGAGTGTTAAGACTGCGGAAGTAACGCTTGCGGTGCATTATCGTGAGGTTGCGCCAGATGGTTCTTCTATTTATGGTGGACCGATGTACTATATGCGGAAGGCAATGAATGCAAAGGCATTATCGGTGGTTTTCACAATCGGTCTTATCTTAAACTGTGTATTTATGGCATCTACTATGCAGACACATACGATTATTGAGTCTGTAAACCGTGCGTACAATATCAACCCATATCTGATTGCAGCAGTATGTGTTGTTTTAGCCGCTTTAGCGGTTCTCGGCGGATTAAAATCAATCGGTAAAGTCTGCGAGATCATGGTCCCTGTCATGACAGTTGTTTGGTTTGCTATTGCAATCATTGTAATCGGTGGAAATATCGCAGATGTTCCACATGCTCTGGCATCCATCTTTATCAATGCGTTTACACCTACAAGCGCAGTCGGCGGTTTTGTCGGTGCTTCCATCGCGACAGCGATCCAGCAAGGAGCTGCACGAGGAACAGGTTCCAACGACGCAGGTGTCGGTGTGGCTCCGTGTATTCATGCGACAGCAGATGTAGAGCATCCGTTTAAGCAGGGCTTATGGGGAACGGCAGAGGTATTCATCGATACGATCGTTGTTTGTACAATGACAGCACTGATCATTTTAACACCTGAAGATGTATGGTGCAGCGGAGAATCCGGAGTGGCATTAACAATGGCTGCGGTAGAAACTGTAATTCCTGCATCGATCAGCAACGTCCTTGTAACTCTTTGTATTTTCGGATTCTGTTTCTCAACAGTACTTTCTTTCTATGTTTATTACGAGACAGCATGCGTCAGTCTGTTTGGTGAAAAGGCTTTTAAAGTCCTCAAATGGTTATATTTCATATTCCCGCTTGTATTTGCAGGATATGCAAACGTAAATGCTTTATATGGTGGATTCGCAAATATCGGTTCCGGACTATGTTTGCTTCCGAACTTGATCGCTCTTGTTGTTCTCGCAAAACCATTCTTTGGACTTGTAAAAGACTGGGAGAGTGGGGAACGGAAATATGATACAGCGATCACAGATAAAAATCATCATTATATTAAAATGTGCAAGAGCTATGAAGAAGAACTTGCAAGACAGGAACAGAGTGGAAAATAGTAGCTATTGTAAAAGAGACAGGAAAATGTATAGAAGCTCGTCTGCCTGTCGGAAATAAATGGCAGAATAGCTAAGATGTAATTTCAAGCGGCGATTTTAGTGGCCAGAAGATTCCGGCTACCCGGAATTGCCGCTTTTTGTTTACAGTACCGTAATCGGGAAAATGAAAAAAGTATGTTCAGACGAGAAATATGGAGGTACATATGGCAATAGAGAATTGTGTAACATTTTTACCATGCAGCGATATAAAAAAAACAACTCATTTTTACCGTGATATTGTTGGGCTTCCGGTAGTTCAGGAACAGGCGGGGGGAATGTTGAAGATATTCGATACAGGGTACGGTTACTGGGGATTTTGTCAGTATGGTGACGGGCGGCCGATTCCGTCCGGTGATGTGGGGGTATGTCTCTCTCTGAATTGCCATGATGAGGCAGATGTGGATCGTCAGTATGCACGGATGACAGAAAAGGGCTGTGTGATCAAGGAACCACCGAAACGGCAGGAAAAGTTTCCGGTCTATGCTTTTTTTACGAGAGACCCGGATGACTATAAAGTGGAATTCCAGAGAATCCAGCTGGAAGATCAGCAGCTTATGGGCGGGCGAAAAGAATAGAAAACAACAGTGCTTTTTTACATATCAGATAGAGAGGACATGTCTGAACAATTTGCATAAAGCTGAATAGAAAAAATGATTATTTTTGTTGACATGCACTAATAAGTGTGCTATTGTATGAATATAAAATCATAATAATTGAATGCATTCATATATAATGAATCAAAAAAAGACAATAATGAATACATACAAAAAAGAATCCGCCAGTCGCGAATGGCGGTGTGGGTGAGACACAAAGAAACCGTGGGATAGAAAGAGGAGGAAAATCACATGAAAGCGAAAGACCTTACCATTAAACAGATCGGAGAAAAACTTGCAGAATTGAATAAGATCTATGATTCCTATAAGAGCCTGGGGCTGGATCTCAATATCAGCCGTGGACTTCCGGCCGATGAACAGCTGGATCTGAATCGTGAGATGTTCCATATTCTCGACAATTCCGACCATATCTCTGAAGAAGGAGCAGATATCAGAAACTATGGTGTCATGTACGGACTTGTGGAGTGCAGGAGATTATTTGCAAATCTTCTGGATCTTCCAATCGATAATGTGGTGATTGGTGGAAATTCCAGTTTTAACTTGATTTATGACGCATTTGCAAGAATTTATTGTTTCGGACTTCTCGGTGAGAAACCGTGGTCTCAGCAGACTGGCTTAAAGTGGTTATGTCCGGTTCCCGGATATGACTGCCACTTTAAGATTACAGAGGCCTTTGGATTTGAAATGATCCCGATCCCGATGGATGAAAATGGTCTGGATATGGATTTAGTGGAGAAACTTGCAGGTGAAGATCCTTCGATTAAAGGTATCTGGTGCGTTCCGCTTTACTCTAACCCGACCGGAGCAATCTATAGCGATGAGTGTGTAACCCGCCTTGCAAAGATGAAGACTGCAGCAAAGGATTTCCAGATCTTCTGGGATAACGCTTACTGTGTACACCATTTATATAAGAAACATACGCTCTTAAATATCTACAGAGAAGCCGAGAAGTATGGAACAACAGACCGTATCCTTTATTTCGCTTCCACAGCAAAAATTACATATCCGGGTTCTGCGGTATCCATCATTGCTTCCGGTGATAAAAATATCGCTGAGATCAAGGAGCGCCTGAAACTCCAGATCTTCAGCCATGATAAGATCAATCAGATGCGTCATGTGAAATACTTAAAATCTCCGCAGCATATTGCAGAGCACATGGAAGATGTTGCTGCGCTGATTCGTCCGAAATTTGACTATGTGGACGATACATTGAGAAATGATATTCCGTATGAGGATCTTCTTACCTGGTTCAAACCGGACGGTGGTTACTTTATTACCGTTGATACATATAAAGGATGCGCGGCGAGAGTCTTAAAACTCATGAACGATGTTGGCGTTATGGTAGCGCTTCCAGGTGCAACGTACCCGTATCATAAGGATCCGAATGATACAAATATCCGTCTTGCTCCGACACGTCCGTCTATGGAAGACTTAAAACAGACCATCCCGATGTTCTGTGTATGTGTACAGATCGCAGGACTCGAAAAAATCCTTGAAGAAAAGAGGAACGCTTAGTGAAAATCGTAGTGATCAATCCTAACAGCAGCGCGGCGATGACAGCAGACATCGCCGCTGCCGCGAAGAAATATGCGGGAGATCGGTTTGAGACAGTGACTGTACTGACACCGGGGGCACCGGAGTTCATCGATACATTTGAAGATGCTGCCAGAGCTCAGTCAGGAATGATGGAACTTGTAAGACAATACGAGGATGCCGATGCATTTATTGTGGCATGTGCCTGTGATCCGAATCTGAAGTTACTTCGTGAACTTACAGAAAAACCGGTGATCGGTGTCGGGGAGGCATCGATGATAACAGCAGCTATGCTCGGAAATTCTTTCTCGATTCTCCAGACAGACGCTTACTCTGTCCCGAACAAAAAGCACCTCGTAGAAGAATACCATATGGAACATGCGCTCGCCTCCATCCGTGTGGCAGAGGAGGACAGCGACCGTTACAGTCAGTATCTGAAAGCAGCCCAAAAGGCAATTAAAGAGGATCAGGCGGAAGTGATCATTCTTGGATGCGCAGGTCTTTGCGACCTGGCAGAAAAACTTTCCGGGGAACTCGGAGTGCCGGTATTAGACGGTGTTGTATGCGGTCTGGCGATGGCGGAAGGAATCGTGAGAAACCATTACAAAACGAGCAAAGTGCGGTATTATAGTGGTGGAAAAGTTCCGGTACAGGGTTAGAAATTTTTTGAACTGTAACGAGAAACGTGCAGATTCAGAACGCGAATAAAAAATATATAAATAGGGAAAGGAAGTAACACCCCGTAGATACGAGGGGACGGTTACCAGGGAATATAGATTATGGGTTACAAGTATGTCTGCAACGAATTATACGAATATCTGATCTCAGATGATATCAAAAAAGACATTCTGTTTTTAACGGATGATCAGTTCCGCGATGAGTCCATTGATCTCTCCGATGTGGAAGCAATGGTAGGACAGCCGTTTTTGATGCAGAAGGGTTTGTTAGACCGCATGCCGAAGTTAAAATGGCTTCAGGGAACCGGTGCAGGATATGATGCAGCTGACTGTGAAGAGATCAAGCGCAGAGGAATCACATTGACAAACAGCCGTGGCGTTATGAGCATGTCTATTGCTGAAGATGTGATCTTTAAGATGCTTTTTTATGCAAGAAAAGGCCGTGAGATCGAGATGGATAAAAAGAATCATCATTGGAATATGTTCGGACAGGATCAGTGGATGTGCATCTGCTATCAGGATCTCTACGGAAAGACGCTCGGTATTCTGGGCTTCGGTTCCATCGGACAGGAAATTGCGAAGAGAGCAAAGGCATTCGGTATGCGAATCGTAGCTTACGACGTAGCGGATCTTCCGGAGAGCGCCCTTTCTCTTCTTGATCATTATTATAAAGGCGGAGATGGTATTAATTCCGTACTTGAAGAGAGTGATTTTGTTTCCATCAACCTTCCGCTTCTCCCGGAAACCCGCCATATCATTAATGATGACGCATTTGCTCATATGAAACCGACTGCAATGCTTATGAATCTCGCGAGAGGCCCGATCGTGGATGAAGAGGCCCTTTACCGCGCGTTAAAAGAAAAGAAGATCGCATGGGCAGCTTGCGATGTGTTTGAAAAAGAACCGCTTCCGAAAGAAAGCCCGCTCTGGGATCTTGATAATATGTTCATCACGGCGCATAAATCCGGAATGGGTGAGAGTTGGACGCTTCTGATCGGAAAACTGATCGTGCGTAACTTAAAGCACTTTATGGCAGGCGAGCAGCTCGAAAATGTGATCCGCCTTTAACATTGGGGAACAGTGAACCAAAATAGCGGAAAAGGAGACAGAATATGATGTTAGATCTTGCGGTTGTAAATGGACTTGTATTTCTGGAAGGCGGTTTCCGTCTTGCAGATGTTGGAATTAAAGATGGAAAATTTGCGATGATCACGGAGCCTGGATTTCTCCCGGAGGCAGCACGGACGATCGACGCGTCCGGAAAACATGTGATTCCAGGCGGCATTGATACTCATGTACATTATCGTGATCCGGGGCACTGGGAGAGAGAGACATTTGAAGTTGGAACCCGTGCAGCGGCAGCAGGCGGATGTACCACATTCTTTGAGCATCCGATTTCCATTCCGCCGCAGTGGAACGGAAAGATCTTAAAAGACAGGATCAGCATCTGCAAGGGTGAGGACAGCTCGGCAAACGACCGACACGAAAAAGGAAGCTGTGTGGACTTCTGTTTCTTCGGAGCAGCAGGCGGACAACATCCGGAGGCGATCGAGCCATTGGCAGATGAGGGGATCGTTGCATATAAGACATTTTTGCATGACGCACCGGAGGGGCGAGACGCTGAGTTTGAAGGCTTGACAAGTGCCAATAATGACCAGTTATATCGCGTGCTCGAGGAAGTAAAGAAAACAGGACTTACGATTGCGGCACATGCGGAAGATAATGAACTTGTAACCGGTTTTATCAAACGTCTCCGTGAGCAGGGACGCCAGAACGAGAACATCGCACACTGCGAATCCAGACCTCCGATCGTTGAGATCGAGGCGATTTCTAAGATGTTAAAGTTTGGTAAAGATGTAGGATGCCCGATCGAGCTCGTTCATGTATCAACCTGGCAGGCCATGGAACTTGCAAAGCAGGCAAAGGCAGAGGGGCAGCCGGTTTATGTAGAAACCTGTCCGCACTATCTTCTTCTCGACGAGAGCTATGTAGAGAAATACGGTGCTTACGCGAAGTGTAATCCGGCTCTCAGAAAGAAAGAAGATGTAGAGAGACTCTGGGATTATGTTAAGGATGGCACCGTGGATTTCATCGGAAGTGACCACAGCCCGTTCCTGGTATCTGAGAAAGAAAAACTCGATAAAAATGGAAATAAGGATATTTTCCTGTCTCCGTCCGGATTTCCGGGAATCGACCTTCGTCTTCCGTTAATGGTGACAGAGGGCATGAAGCGTGGTGTCAGCCTTGAAAAGATCATCGAGCTCTTAAGTGTAAATCCGGCGAAGTGTTTCAATATCTTCCCACAGAAGGGAACGATCACTTCCGGTGCGGACGGCGATCTTGTTATCATTGATTTAAATAAAGAAGTTACATGCAGGGCAGAGGACAGCTATTCTCAGGCGAAGGGCATCATGAAAGTCTATGAGGACTGGAAGCTTGGCTGCAGCGTGGACTGCACGGTTGTCCGCGGACGTGTTGTTATGGAAAATGGTGTTGTTGATGAGAGTGCGTCCGGATGGGGAGAATTTGTACGTCCTGTCAGAAATCACTAAGAGACCGAGGTGGCAGATATGAATCAGGTAAATGAAATTCTCAGAGATATCGCAAGTTTTGGAAAAAATGAGGATGGATCCTACACAAGAACATGTTACAGTCCGGAATATTTTGAAGCTGCAACGGCGGTGGAAAAACAGATGAAGTCTCTCGGAATGAAAACAGAGTGGGATGCCGCCGGAAATATTCATGGAATTTTACCGGGAACACGGTCAGGTGCAAAAAGCATCCTGATCGGTTCCCACATGGATACCGTGCCACACGGAGGACTCTTTGACGGAGCTTACGGTGTTGCGTCTGGTCTTGCAGTAGTAAAACGCCTTGTGGATGAGGGAAAAAAGCTGGAACATCCGATTGAAATCTATGGCTTTAACGCAGAGGAATCCAATCCGATTGGAGGTACGTTTGGAAGCAGAGCAGTTACAGGTCTGGTGGATCCAAAACAGCTGGGACTTGGAGACGCACTGGCTGTTTACGGGCATACGGTGGACGAAATTATGGGATGCCAGAGGGAATTTTCTGATGTGAAGTGCTATCTGGAGGCCCATATTGAACAGGGAGACTATCTGGACAATGAGGGACTCGATATCGGTGTTGTAAGTGGTATCGTGAGTGTGATCCGTTATGTTGTGACAGCGAGTGGTCAGAGCAACCATGCTGGAACGACCATGATGAAAAAGAGAAGAGATGCCATGGTTGCCATGGCAAAACTCATTGTGGAGTCAGACAAGGCGTGCCGGGAGATTGATGATAAACTTGTACTTACCGTTGGAACGATTACCTGTGATCCGGGATCTGAAAATGTGATTCCGGGACGTGTACAGTGCATATTTGAGATGCGCCACATGGAAACGGAAAAGACCGATGAGCTGATCAAAAGGATACGTGAGATTGCGGCGGGAATCGATACGGTCGAATTTACGATCACCAATAAGATCAATAAAGGTTCCGTCCAGTGTGATTCACACCTGATGGATGTGATCGGACAGGCAGCGGAAACGTGTATGACAAAGCATGTAGTCATGCCGAGTGGCGCTGGTCACGACGCAAATCCAATGGCTCATAAAGTTCCGTCTGCAATGATTTTTGTACCAAGCAAAGGTGGATTAAGCCACTGCAAAGAAGAGTGGACAGATCCAGAATACCTGGAAAAAGGTGCAGACGTTCTTTATGAAACCGTTCTCAGACTTGACACTGAGGGTTAAAAGAATTGCTTTTTTAAAACAGGGCTGATATACTGGGAATATGTATATTATCCGGACAGACCCGGCATCAGGAGGAAATTATGGAAGAAAAGCATCCCCAGTATATCAACTCAATTATCAGGGCAGTCAAGATTTTGGAACTGTATGGAAAATTGAATACCCAGTATCTGGGAATTGCGGAGATCAGCAATGAGCTGAAGTTGCAGCGGACAACGACCTTTAATATCGTAAAAACACTTCTTCATGAAGGATGGCTGGTGCAGGATTCTCCGAATGGAAAATACCGTCTGGGAACGAGAATCCTACAGGTTTCCGCTATGGTGACCAGAAATATTTCCACGGAAGATATGATTCTGGAAGAAATGCATCGGTTGAGAGACATGTACAACGAGGATGTGGTTCTCACGAAGATGATAGACGGGATTCCGGTCTGTGTGGAAAAAGTTCAGTCTTCCAATGTGCTTCGGATCGAATCGAAGGTGGGAAGAGCCGGAAATCTCTTAAAGGGATCTACCGGAAAGACGCTATTTGCATGGCAGCCGGAGAAATTTATCAATTCTGTTCTGGATGTTGGATTCGCTGACTCACCGAAAGGAACAGAAGAGAAGGAATCACTTCGAGCAGAGCTGCAGAAAATTCGGGAACAGGGGTTTTGTGTCTCCATTTCCGAGCAAAACGAGGGAGTAGCATCTGTCTCTGTTCCCATTCGGGATAAAAGTGGATATGCGGTCTATTCACTCGCTGTAATCGGGGAAGAAAAACGTGTAAAACAGAAGAATATGGAAGAGATTGCAAAAGTGCTTATGGATTCTGCAAGAGGCCTTGAGGGCGCCAGAAGCCAGACAGAGTAAGTGAAAATTTAGAGAATACGGGGGTATTTTATTATGGCAAAAGAAGCAAATCCGATTCCGCAGGGAAAGTATGTACCGGCAACGAGATTTGGTAATCTGATCTTTACAGCAGGTATGACACCAAGAAATAATGGTGTTCTGATCAGGACAGGAAAAGTAAAAGCATCTGATGATATTGCTGATTATAAGGAAGCTGTTGTACAGGCTGCGAAGAATGCGCTTACAGCTGCAAAAAATAAGCTGGAAGAGGGCGAGAAAATCGTACAGATCATGCAGATTACAGTTTATGTAAACTCTGAGCCGGATTTTACAAAGCAGCCGAAGATCGCGGATTTCGCGTCTGAGTATTTCTGCGAGGAGCTTGGGGAATCCGGTGTTGGAAGCCGCGCAGCTGTCGGTGTTGCGGTTCTTCCGGGAGAAGCTCCGGTGGAGATCGCGATCATTGCGGGGGTAGGCAAGTAAAATAAAATAAATCAAAAGACCACTGAAGGGTAAAATTCTGTTCAGTGGTCTTTTTTTATGGTGCATACATGTTTATAGCGATACGTCCTCCAGCTTTCGGACATATTCCTTAAATTCCTGCTCAAACTGTCTGACAAGCTCCTGCTTTTGTGAGTGCGGTTCTTTCAGCTTGAGAAGATAGCAGATTCGTGGAGGCGGTTCCGGAGTGATCCTTGAGAGCTTCAGGTCCGGATCATGGAAGTTCTTGAAAATACATGCCGGAATGATACAAAAAGAATCCGGGATACGAAGTAATTCCGGGAGTAATTCTGTTGTGTCCGTGACCATCAGTGGGAGTTCCAGAGGATTCATTTGGTTTTCGTGCCATTCGACGAAATTTGTTCCCCAGTCGAAATAGATTTCATGGGCTCGTTTTAAGGTCTTCGCATCGATGAAATCAGGATAGCTGGAGACACTCCGGCTGCTTACGAGATACAGGGATTCCTGAAAGATCGGGACGGCCTCTACCGCTTTCGAGTAGAATACCCGCGGCGTGATCCCGATATCTGTCTCCCGATTTTCCAGCATGGAAATAATCTGGTCAGTCCAGTGAGTCGCAAGAGTGATGGAGAGCTTTCCTTTTCCGAGAAGTTCCCGGTAAAAGCCCTTTACATAGTCGGTGAGACTGATGACGGAGGCGACCCGCAGAACTTCTGTCACATCGCCGCGGCTCCAGTCCTGGATCTGGCGGTTTAATTCCTGATGGCGTTTGGCGAATTCAACAAATTCTTCCCCTTTTTGCGTCAACAGGATTCCTTTTTGTCCGGGACTTCTCTCAATCAATTTGACGTTCAGCTCTTTTTCTAGGCTGATCAGACGGTTGCTCACCGCGGACTGGGAGATAAACATATTTTCCGCTGTCTTTGTCAGACTATGGGTCTTTACTATATTTAAGTAGGTCTCCAAAACTTCGTCATTCATAGGTGATCCATCCTTTTAAACATCTGTTTTGCATATATTATACATCTGATTTATCCGTTTTACAATATAAGTGTTCTGTGTTATTGTATAGATACAAAGAGAAAGGTAATTCTTACAGAATACAATTGAAGCACACACGCATGATCCTGACAGAAATTCATAAAAGGAGAGGTAGATTATGGACTATTTAGCAGAAAAATTTGCCAGACTTGGCACAGACAACGCACCGGGTCAGGAGGGACTTCAGAAAGCGGAAGAGCTCCCGATGATCGGTGGGAAAATTGAGGGACCGGCAGTAGATTTCTCCCACGGTGATGTAAATGCGCATCAGCCGATCCCGGGAAGCCTTGAGACCTTCGTAAAACACTACTGTGTCGATGGTACATTTCAGGCATACACGGAATACAGAGGTAAAGGTGCGATCCGTGAATATCTTGCGGAGAAACTTGCAGAATATAGTGGAGCTCCGGTTGATCCGAAAACAGAGATCATTCTTACACCGGGTACACAGGGAGCCCTTTTTCTGGCAATGGGTTCTTTAGTCGGCAGAGGCGACAAGGTTGCCATCGTAGAGCCGGATTATTTCGACAACCGCAAACTTGTTGAATTCTTTGAGGGTGAGATGGTTCCGATCCACATGAACTGGAAGGACGCAGCACCGCACACATCCGGTATCGACTTAAAGGAACTGGAAGAGGCTTTCAAGAACGGTGTAAAACTGTTCCTCTACTCCAATCCGAACAACCCGACCGGCGCGGTTTTCTCAAAAGAAGAGGTTTCTGAGATCGCCAGACTTGCAAAGAAATACGATGTTGCGATCTTGGCAGACGAACTTTACAGCCGCCAGATCCTTGAAAAAGATTTCACTTACACACATATGCGTTCACTTCCGGAGAAGCCGGATAAGCTGATCACCATCATGGGACCATCAAAAACAGAGTCCTTAAGCGGTTTCCGTCTCGGAGTCGGCTACGGTACCCCGGAGATCATCACACGCATGGAGAAATTACAGGCAGTTGTTTCCTTGCGATGCGCAGGTTATAATCAGGCGGCCTTCTACAGATGGTTTTCTGAGCCGGAAGGATGGATGGAGAAACGTATCGCTGACCATAGACAGATCCGTGATGATATCCTGAAAGTGATCAACAGCTGTCCGGGATGTTGGGCACGTCCGACAGAGGGCGGAAGCTATATCTTCATGCAGCTTCCGAAATTAAAAGTGGATATCTTCCAGTTTACAAAACTCTGCCGCGCACAGGCAAGTGTTACCGTGACTCCGGGTACCGAGTTCGGTAAGCAGTACAGCGACTTCATCCGCATGAATTTCTCTCAGGATCATGATAGGGCTGTTGACGCTGTTAAGAGAATCTGCGAGATGGTAGACCGTTACCGCGTATAAAACTTTTAGCCACAAAAGTTTTCTTTTCGGTTGAACTTGTTTTTACCATAAAAATCCTTCTTGAAAACGAAAAACATCTTTCCATACAGTGGTTACCCCCAAAATGTATGGAAAGGTGTTTTTGCTGCGTGTCAGGAAAATGAATCTTTTGCGAACATCTCCACCGCCAACTTCGTAAATTCCTCCATAGCCTTTGATATATATCTTTTTTTCTTCCACATAACAGCGATGTCGCGGCTCACATCATCGGAGTCCAGCTTGTAAAAGACGACAGGTTCATTGTGGTCGGACATCCGGACAACGGTGTCAGACAGGAGTGTGATGCCGAGACCGGCACCGCAGGAGCGGTAGGCGGTGGCGAGCTGATCTAACTGCAGACGGATATTTGGGGCAAAGCCATTCTGGGCACAGAGCCTTACGGCGCGTTCGTAGGCAATGGTCTCCGGGCGGAGTAGCAGGAAAGGGGCCTTTGCGAAGGAAGAGAGGGAGACGGAAGGCGCAGCCGGATCTAAATGAACACCGCGGCGGATCTCATCGGCGGTGAATGCCGCAGGAAGAAGGTCTTTTTTTATTCCCATAGAGGCAAAGAAATTTGGAGCATCTGGGACAGCGAGGAGAAAGTGGTCTTCGAAGAGGATAACAGAGTTGAAGGTGTCACACTGCTGGTCCACCGGATCCACAAGGATGTCGAGCGCTTCATTCGCGAGCCGTTTTTGTAATTCGAGAGATGGCGCTTCCTGAACATCCAGAGAGATTCCGGGATAGCGGCGGCTGTACTCGGCAACGACCGGGAGAACGATGCTGGAGAGGAAAAAGCTGGAGGCGCCGATCCTCAGAGCCCCTGTTTTGAGGTTTGAGAGGTCGTTGCAGTAGACCTTCAGATCCTCTTCAATGCGGTGGAGCTTTTCCACGGCATCGATGTAGGCGCGGCCGGCGTCAGTTAAAAGAAGACGGGAGGAAGAACGCTCAAAGATGGGCTGGCCTAACTCCTGTTCTTCTTTTTTTACTGCGATGCTGATAGCAGGCTGGGTGATGTAGAGGTTTCTGGCCGCGGCGGAGAAGCTGCCGCAGCGGTAAATTTCGTAGATGTAGTCTTTTGACTGGAACATTTGGTTCTCCTTATATAAATATAATTAATGAAAAATATCAATATTATAAATTTGATTATATATGAGATCCATGGTATATTCAAGATGATCAAGGGAGGGAATAAAAATTACTGTACACGGGTAGGAATTTTCTGAACTGAAAATTCCGTACAATACAGTGGTGGTAGTGGATTTTGCCGATTCGGAATGCGAAGCATCGGCAAAATCAGTTACTGTTTGCGCAAGGCGTGAACAGTAAAAGGATTTATGTGCCGGGAAGAGAGCTTTTGACGGATCAAAATAACAGCAAATACGAATAGCAGCACAGTGGAGACAGTTTCCCGGAGGTGATGAAAGAACGTGGGCTGTGCAAAAAGGGAGAAGGAAATGAGTTACTTAAAAACATTGTTTATCATCTGCCCGATCTTCTTTATTTCGGGTATCATTGATTCCATAGGCGGAGGCGGAGGATTGATCGCGCTGCCGACATACTTAATGATCGGATTGCCGGTCCGTTCGGCTTACGGCTGCAACAAGCTGCAGGCAGGTCTTGGAAACCTGGTCTCGGCGATCAAGTATTTTAAAAACAACATGGTCGATCTGAGGATCGCACTGGTCTCAGCCATCACGGCGATGACGGGGGCATGGATCGGAACAAAGATCATCTTTCTCCTTCCGGAGGAGAGCATCCAGAAGGCCATCACGGTGGCACTTCCGGTGATCGCCCTCATCATGGTTCTCAGAAAGACTGATGCGAGAAACGTGATCATGAGAAGCGAGATATCAAAAAAAACAGTTGTTCAGGCCCTGATCGTCGGCGTGATCATGGGATTTTACAACAGTCTTTTCGGACCGGGAATCGGTACCGTAGCGATCATCGCATTTACGATGATCATGCACTATGATGCGAGATGCGCGTCCGGTAACGGTAAGGTCCTCATTGTACTTACGAACGCCATCGCTCTTATAAGTTATGTGAAAACGGGAAATGTCGCTTACGAGATCGCGTGTCCGGCAGCACTCTGTGCCATTGCAGGAAACCTCGTCGGCGTCAATCTGGCGATTAGGAAGGGTGAGAAGATCATCAAACCGGTGATGTTAGTCGTAGTGATCCTCACTGTGATCAAATTTGCATGGCAGAATCATCTGTGGGGTTAAAGGCATAAAATTCAATAAGGTTTACCTGTTTTTGTTTACCCATATAAAAGGGCTGGTCCTACTGTGGACCGGCTCTTTTTATGTAACAGGAAATTCCGGGGAATTCCCTGTTACACAAAAGGCACGAACGTGCCAAGGATGCGCACAGGGTAAGACTGCCGGTATATTTGCAGGGGCCGGATTCCTCAGGGCTTGTATTTAAGGCAGGAATGAGATAAGATAGTGTTAAAAGAATTCAGGAAAGAAGTGGAAAAAACTATGTATGATGAGTTAACAAAAAATGATATAAAGAAGATGGAAGAGGAGATCGAATACCGGAAACTTGTGGTCCGGAAAGAGGCGATCGAGGCGGTAAAAGAGGCGAGAGCCCAGGGCGACTTAAGTGAAAATTTTGAATATTATGCAGCGAAGAAGGACAAGAACAAGAATGAGAGCCGGATCCGGTATCTGGAGAGAATGATCCGGACGGCGAAGGTGGTCTCTGATGAGTCAAAAGACGATGAGGTCGGTCTCTACAACACGGTGGACGTGTATTTTGAGGATGACGATGAGACGGAGACCTATAAGATCGTTACGACGATCCGTGGAAATTCCTTAAAGGGACTGATCAGTTCCGAGTCCCCGCTTGGAAGGGCACTTCTGGGGCATAAGGTCGGCGACCGGGTACATGTGCAGGTGAATGACAGGGCCGGATATGACGTGATCATCAAGCGTCTGGAGAAGACCGTGGATGACGGAAGCGATGCGATCCGGAGTTTTTAAAGAAGACAGAGAGAGGTTGAGTATGAAGGATTTTAAAGTGGCGGGGTTTCCGCTGCCATTGTATGTCCTCATTCTGGCACTGACGGCGGCATGCATGTTTACGGGCTGTGTCCCGAAGAGTCTGGTCCCGGCGTTTTTGGTGTTGATGGTATTCGGTGAGGGCTTAAATGCGATTGGAAATAACGTGCCGGTGGTGAAGACGTATCTCGGAGGATCTGTGATCTGTATTCTCGGTTCTGCGATCCTCACGGCAGGCGGACTGATTCCTGAGCAGACGCTTGAGACGCTCGATTATTTTGTCAATGACAGTGGCTTCCTGATCTTTTATATCGCGGCGCTGATCTGCGGCAGTCTCTTTAATATCGACCGGAATCTTCTGCTCAGGGCTACCGTGAAGCTTCTGCCGGTGGCGGTGATCTCTCTTTCTATGGGAATTCTGCTTTCAGGAATTATGGGGATCATCCTTGGGGAAGGTTTCTGGGGCGGGATCCTCTATATCGGAGTGCCTATGACCAGCGGCGGAATGACAGCGGGTACAGTTCCTCTTTCTGCCATGTACTCCCAGGCGCTCGGCGTGGAAGCGGCGGATGTGCTGACAAAGATGGCACCGGCCACAGTGCTTGGAAACTGTGTAGCGATTATTTTTGGCGGTCTTTTAAACAACTTTGGAAAAAAACACCCGGAGACGACTGGAAACGGTGTATTGGTGAATGATGGAAAAACGGTGAAAAAGACACCGCCATTGAAGCCGACATTTGCGTCTTTATGTACCGGGATGATCATTGCGTTCGCCTTTTATCAGCTTGGTGCGATCTTGCACAGGTTTGTTCCTGTGATCCCGACGTATGCGTGGATGATCATTGCGGTCGTGCTTGTGAAGGGAACCGGCATCATGTCCGAAGAGCTGGAGGACGCGGCAAGAGAGTGGGGGCAGTTTGCCATCAAGAGCTGGACGGCGGCGGCACTTGCGGGGATCGGTTTTACCCTGATCGATCTGAATACAATTTTAAAGACTCTGACACCGTTATATCTGATCACGGTGGTACTCATCGTGGGGATCATTACGTTTACGGCGTCAGTTCTTGGAAAGCTGGTTGGCTTTTTCCCACTGGAATCAGCCATCGCAGCGGGGATGTGTACAACAAATATGGGCGGTTCCGGCAATGTAGCTGTTTTGAGCAGTGCACATAGAATGGAGCTTCTGCCGTTTGCACAGATCGTTACAAGATCCTGCGGAGCGCTGATGCTGACGCTCGGAGGAATATTAGTGCAGATGGTGGGGTAGGATCCAGATCATGTATCAGCGCAGCAGGCTTTTGTACCTGCCGCGCTGATTTTGTAAAGTATGGGGTTTGAAGGTATTTGGACAGTTATTATGTATTAAAAACGGAGGAGTGGCAAAGATGGAAATATATCAGCTTCGATATTTTGCATATGCTGCGAAATATGAAAATATCACGATGGCGGCGAAGGAATTGAATGTATCCCAGCCTTCTATCAGTAAGGCGATCCAATCACTGGAGCGCGAATTAAAAACAGAACTGCTTCGGAAAAACGGAAGATCCTGTGTGCTTACCCATGATGGGTATTTATTGCAGGAAAGGGTGGTTCCTTTGCTTGAGGAAATAGAACGGCTTCCGTTGGAATTCCGTAATAGACAGAAGAAGAAAATGATCCGTTTGAACGTTCTGACCGCAGGGCTGCTTGTTCCGGAATTGATTCGCGAATTCCGGGAGGAAAATCCGGATGTTTTTTTTCAGGTGTTAGATCGCAGAGAGGCAACCAAATGGGATGTCTGCATTCGAAGTACACTGCCGCAGTATGTGTTCAGCAATGCGGTAAAATTGATGGAAGAGCCATTGTATCTCGCGTTTCATAAAGATTCATGGTTGAGAAATATGGAAAAAGTCAGGTTGTCAGATATCAGAAATGAACAATTTGTTATGCTGAGAAGCGGAGGAAGTATCCGGACGATTTCAGAAGCAATCTTCGAAAAAGAAGGGATTATTCCGGATATTGCATTTGAATGTGATAACGTTCATGTTTTGAGACGCATGGTACAGGAAGGGGTGGGGATCACCATCTGGCCAAGGTATTCCTGGAGAGATCACCTGAGAAGCGAGACAGATTTTGCAAATGTCTGTTATCGGCCGATCGATAACAACGAATTCAAACGATCCCTGTATCTGATCCTGCAGAAAGATCTGAAAATGACAGAAGAATTGGAGGAATTCTGCAAATACACGGAAAAATATTTTAACAGTATCAAAGAAGAATAAATAAAATTGTGCCAAATTCATTCGAAATAAGAATGTAAGTCATTCGTGAATAATATTTGTACAATATATATAATTATTATATAATTGACCTATAAAAGAAAGCGCATCTTTTTAAGAATCAGCCATATGAATCTATGGTGAAGGCCGGAGAGACCTTCTTAAAAAGGAGCGCTTTTGTCGTGTTTATATCATTTTTGTTACCAGTAGTTGTTGATTACAAAAGGAGGAAATCATGAAAAAAAGCTTTTATCGTATTACGGCAGCGGCGCTTATGACAACGATGCTTGCAGCAAGCGTAGTCGGATGTTCAAAATCGTCATCCGGTGGTTCGGCTGCGACAGCGGGAACCGAGACAGCTGATCCGGGAAAGCAGACAACAGGAACGGCAGATGCATCAGGTGATCTGAATCCCCTGACTCCGCCGGAAGGTGTTCAATTAAAAGAAGATCTCGCGATGGGATTGAAATCAAAACATACAACGATCGATACCATGGAAGTAAGTAACACGCAGCATAACTATATGTTCCGAATGGTGCATGATACACTGGTTCACTTTAACAATACGACAAATGAGCTGGAACCGCAGCTTGCGACAGAGTGGAGTACCGATGATGGCGGAAAGACATACATCTTTAAATTGAGAGATGGTGTAAAATTCCATAACGGCGAGACTTTAAAAGCATCCGATGTTGTATTTACCTTTAACAGAATGCAGGGAACAACATCCAGCAACAACTTATATACAAAGCTGGAATCAGTTGAGGCAGTCGATGATATGACAGTAAAGATCGTTCTTATCAATCCGAACCTTGACTGGCCATATATGATGACGATACCGACCACATCGATCCTCAGTGAAAAAGCAGTTACCGATGATCCGACAGAGGGAACAGGAATCGGAACAGGTCCATGGCAGATCGATTCCTATGAATTTGGAAACTATACGAAGCTCGTTGCATTCGAGGACAGCTGGAGAGGAGCTCCGAACGCGAAGACTTTCACATTCCGCTATATCCCGGAGGATTCTGCCCGTCTGATCGCATTACAGAACGGAGAAGTTGATATCTGTATGGAGCCGGCGACGATCGAGCTTGGAACGATCGAGGATGATCCGAATTTGGATCTGATCAGTTATGATGGCGGATCTCTTTCCTATTTTGCGTTTAATACACAGAAGTCCCCGGCAGACAATGAAGATCTTCGAAAAGCAGTTGCATACGGAATTGACGTTGACAGTATTATTGCTGTAGCGGCAGAGGGACGTGGAAAGAAAGCAACCTCTTTCTGGGGCTGGAATGAATATGGATTTTATGACTGCGGCGGTTATGAGTACAATCCGGATAAAGCAAAAGAGTATCTGGCAAAGGCATATCCGAACGGCGGCGCAACACTTGATGTTACTGTAAGCGGAGCAGAGAGAAAGACAATTGCGGAGATGGTACAGAGCCAGCTTAAGGAGATCGGAATCACGATCAATATTGTAGAGCTTGACTCCGCAGGCATCAGCACAAGTACAACAAAGGGTGACCATCAGTCCTGTATCTACGGTATGGGATTCAATATCTTCGGTGATGATGCAAGAAGAATCCTTCAGCCGGGTTCTGCAGTAAACAAAGCACACTACGATGATCCGGAAGTCATGGAGCTTCTTGACAAGGCTGTTGCAGAAACAGATGAGGCAAAGAGAAAAGAGTATTATAAAGAGGTTCAGGAAAATGTTCATGAGCATGTTCCGTATATTCCACTTTACTATGCAGATGGTTTTATCGGTGTGAAAAAGGGAACCGGAGGAATCGATATTTACCCGACTTCCCATCACGATTACTCTAAAGTTTTTGTACCGGCAGACTAAATGTAGGAATCTTATCAGCGGACCGCTATTGCGGTCCGCAACTAATATGAGTCAGAATACGAAAGAAAGCAAAGGAGGATCCTATGCATCGTTATATTATAAAGCGATTACTCATGATGATTCCGGTTATCATCGGCGTCTCATTTCTTGTGTTTTTTATCATGGATCTGGCACCCGGAGATGCGGTAGATCTTATGGCACCGGAGGGTGCGACTACTGAGGAGCTCGCGGAGATCCGTCACGATCTTGGACTTGATAAGCCAGTGGTTCTGCGCTATGCAGATTATATGATCGGAATGCTCCATGGTGATATGGGCGTTTCTTATGTGTCAAAGACCGATGTGTTTTCCACATATGTAGAAAAACTTCCGGCAACTATTAAACTTTCTTTTGCATCTATTCTTGTTTCAATCCTTTTATCAGTTCCTCTGGGTATTTATTCTGCGACAAAGCAGGGAAGTATTCAGGATAATATTAGTATGATTCTGGCGATGCTTGGACTATCGATGCCAAACTTCTGGCTTGGTCTTCTGCTGATCATCGCATTTTCCCTCAATCTTCATTGGTTCCCATCGGGAGGTGATCAGACGCTGTCGTCGATCGTACTTCCGGCTGTCACGATCGGTACAGGTCTGATGGCAACACTGACCAGAACGACAAGATCGTCGATGTTGGATGTCCTGAAGCAGGAGTATTTAAGAACTGCCAGGGCAAAGGGAATCTCGGAAAAAACAGTCATTATGTCTCATGCGCTCCGAAATGCTTTGATTCCGATCATTACGATCATGGGAACACAGTTAGCGGGAGTACTTGGAGGAAGTGTCCTGACAGAAACTGTATTTGCATGGCCGGGAGTCGGTCGTCTGATCGTCGATTCATTAAACATGAGAGATACTCCGTTGGTAACCGGTAGCATTATTATGACGACAATTCTTGTAAGTATTGTTTTACTTATCGTTGACCTTTTATATGCAGCGGTGGATCCACGGATCAAGGCACAGTATGCAACCGTAAAAAGGAGGAAAAAGAATGGCTAAAACGGTAAAAAACGCTCCGAGAAAAGCAAGAAGCCAGATGGCTGAGGTACTGCATCAGTTCCGGAAAAATAAAGGTGCGATGCTTGGCGGAATGCTCGTCCTTGTTATTATATTTATTGCTGTTTTTGCAGATTTCCTTCTTGATTACGATACACAGGTAATTGGTCAGAATCTCGCGGAACGTCTTCAGAGCCCAAATGCGAATCACTGGTTTGGAACAGATGAACTTGGGCGTGATATTTTCTGCAGAATCCTGTACGGAACAAGATTTTCATGTTCAGTAGGTCTGGTTGCCGTAACGATCGGTCTTGTTATCGGCGTAACGTTGGGAGCTATCGCAGGTTTCTTCGGAGGCTGGTTGGAAGAGTTGATCATGCGCTGTACCGATATTCTCGGAGCAGTTCCGAATATGCTTATGGCGATCGTTATTGTTTCTGTACTTGGACAGAGTATCTGGAACCTAATGCTTGCGGTTGGAATTACGAGTGTTCCCCAGTTTGTACGAATTACAAGAGCGGCTGTCCTTACTGTCCGGAACCAGGAATACGTGGAAGCATCGAAGGCAATTGGACTTAACAACCGAAAGATCATATTTAAACATATTCTTCCAAACTGCCTGTCTCCGATCATTGTTCAGGCAACGCTCCGGGTAGCATCCGCGATCATTTCTGCATCAAGCCTTAGCTTCCTGGGTCTTGGTGTTCCGGCTCCGTCTCCGGAATGGGGAGCTCTTTTATCAGGAGGAAGAAAATATATCCGTGACTATTCTTATATGACATTGTTCCCGGGACTTGCGATCATGATTACGGTACTTGCACTGAATCTGATGGGTGATGGCCTTCGCGATGCCCTTGATCCAAAATTAAAGAAATAGGAGGGCGAATATGGCAGAGAATGTTCTTGAACTCAAAAATCTTCGTGTAAAATATGAACTGGAGGAAGATACCGTTGAGGCTGTAAACGGTGTCAATATCCAGCTGAAACAGGGAGAAACGCTTGGTCTTGTTGGAGAGACGGGTGCCGGTAAAACAACTACGGCATTATCTCTTTTAAGATTGATCGATTCTCCTCCGGGAGTTATGGAATGCGATAAAATGGAGATCTGCGGGGAAGATGTTCTTGGGATGAATGAATCCGAACTGGAGCATATCCGGGGAACACTCGTATCTATGATCTTCCAGGATCCGATGACTTCGCTGAACCCGGTATTTACTGTGGGACAGCAGATCGCAGAGAGTCTGCTTCGTCACGAAAAGGTGAATCGTGAAGAAGCCTGGAAGAAAGCGGAAGATATGCTGGAGCTTGTTGGAATTCCGCGAGAACGTGCGATTGAATATCCGCATCAGTTTTCCGGTGGAATGAAGCAGCGAGTTATTATTGCAATCGCTCTTGCCTGCAGTCCGAAATTGTTGATTGCGGATGAACCGACAACCGCATTGGATGTAACGATCCAGGCACAGATCCTTCACCTGATGAGAGAACTGAAAGAGAAAAAGAATACATCAGTAATCATGATCACCCATGATCTGGGTATCGTAGCAGAGACGTGTGACAGGGTGGCTGTTATGTATGCCGGAAAGATCATCGAGGAAGGAACCCTGGATGAAGTTTTCAATCATACACTCCATCCATATACAGAAGGTTTATTCAACTCATTACCAAATATTAAAAATAGAACGGCAAGACTTCGACCGATCCATGGTTTGATGCCGGATCCGACGGATCTTCCTGAAGGATGCGCGTTTGCTCCGAGATGTAACTATGCAACAGAGGCATGTAAAAAGAGAAGACCGGATCTTGTAACATTCACAGGAACACATAAGGCTGCCTGCCTTGCATATGAAGACAAAGATTTCCATATCGAGAGGGGGAAAAAGAATGGCTGATACGATTCTTGAAGTCAAAAATTTGAAAAAGTATTTTAAAACAGCCAGGGGAACCCTGCATGCGGTCGATGACGTGAGTTTTACGATCGAGAGGGGAAAGACGCTTGGAATTGTAGGAGAATCCGGCTGTGGTAAATCGACAACCGGTCGTGCGATCCTGAGATTATTAGAGCCGACGTCCGGAAAGGTGGTCTTTGACGGAAAAGACATCACTTCTCTGAGTGCAGCTGAAATGAGAAAGATGAGAAGTGACATGCAGATCATCTTCCAGGATCCTTTTTCTTCATTGGACCCGAGAAAAACGGTCAGCCAGACGATCGCAGAGCCGATTATAGAGAACAAGATCCTGAAGGACAAAAAAGCAATTGAGGCACGCGTGAAGGAACTGATGGAAACGGTAGGTCTTGCGCAGCGTCTCGTCAATACATACCCGCATGAGCTTGATGGTGGAAGAAGACAGAGAATCGGAATTGCCAGAGCACTGGCGATGAACCCGAAATTTATTGTCTGCGATGAGCCGGTATCCGCACTGGATGTGTCCATTCAGGCACAGATTCTGAATCTTCTTCAGGATCTGAAAGAGCAGATGGGACTAACCTTTATTTTTATCACGCATGATCTCTCAGTTGTTAATCACTTTGCAGATGAGATTGCGGTTATGTATCTTGGTCAGCTGATCGAGAAGGCACCGACAGAGGAGCTTTTCGATCATCCGATCCATCCGTATACGCGGGCACTTCTCTCCGCGATTCCGATCCCGGAAGTTGGAATCAGCCGTCCGGAAAGAATCCTCTTAAAAGGCGAGATTAGTTCTCCGATCGATCCGCCGGATGAGTGCAGATTTGCAAAGAGATGTATTTATACCTGTGACCAGTGTCATCAGTCATGTCCGAAGCTTATGGAAGTCAGACCGGGTCATTTTGTTTCCTGTCATTTGTGGAAGGATTTTTTGAGTGAGTGAATATAGGAGGATGAAGCATGTATCAGGTATCAGAGCGGGTAAAAAAACAGTTTGAATATACAATGAGTATTCCGTGTGTAAAGGAAGCTATGAAATTTATACAGGATGACGAGAGAAATACGATTGAAGAACAGAAAGAACTGGTTCTCATAGAGGCTCCGACGGGGGAGGAAGAAAAACGTGCAGCGGTCATGATGGAAAAATTTAAAGCTCTTGGTCTTGAAAATGTTCACATTGACCGCGGTGGAAATGTTGTTGGCCTTCGAAGAGGAAGCGGCAAAGGACCGAAGGTATTGATCGAGGGTCATCTGGATACAGTCTTTCCATTTGGAACGGTACATGGTGTAGAGGAGAGAGACGGATTCCTCTACGCACCGGGAATCGGTGATGATACAAGAGCACTGGCAATGCTGTTGGGACTTTTAAGAGCATTGAATCAGAACGAGATCAAGACATTCGGAGACATTGTATTTGTGGCAACTACCCGCGAGGAAGGTATGGGCGGCCTCGGCGGAATGAAAGATTTCCTGAATGATAATGACGACATTGATATTTCACTTACAATTGATAACAATGACATGAGCGCACTGATCTTCGAGGCGACAAGCGGAGAAACCTACGAGGTCAACTTTTATGGTATCGGCGGTCATGCATTTGGATCGTTTGGCGAGATGGCACAGCCGATCCATGCAGCAGCCAGAGCAGTTGCGAAGATCGCTGATTTTACAGTTCCATCAGATCCGAAGACAAGCTTCTGTGTCTCCAATTTCCATGGTGGAACTGCGGCCGGAGTGCATGCGATCGCATCGCAGGCAACCATCAAATTTAATTTCAGGTCAAATTCACCGGAGGAGCTTGCAAAGCTTCGCACAAAAATCTTTGACGCGATCGAAGAAGCATGCCGGGAAGAAACAGAAAAATGGGGAAAGGATGAGATCACCTGGGATAAAAACCTGATCAGCCAGGTTCCGGGCGGAACTCAGGATTCCCATACACCACTGGTAGAATCCGCATGGCTCGGTTTGAAATCTCTGGATATTGAACCGGTATTCCATAAAGGCGGATGCACAAATGCGAACGTAGCGGTTTCGAAAGGAATTCCAGCAATCTGTCTTGGACGCGCGTTTGCACCGGATGAAAATACAAAGAATATAATGAATCATAGTATTCATGAAAAGTTTCCGATCACCGACTCATATAAGGCAGTTCAGCAGGCATTTATGGTATTGATGATGGCAGCAGGAATCGACGGGGAGACAAATTCTGTTGTGGGGGGAAAATAGATTATGAAGAAAATGACATTGATCGCTACAGGTGACGCGTTTATCACAAGAAGATTTCCGGAAGGCGGTTATGAAGGATTTGATCAGGTCAGAGACGTGATCAGTCAGTATGATGTGAAATTTTCGAATCTGGAGATGACATTCCATAATGAGGAAGGATATCCGGCAGCATTTTCCGGAGGAACCTGGGCAATGGCAGATCCAAGAACCCTTGATGATATAAGATCATTTGGTTTTAATCTGTTTAATACGGCAAACAATCACTCCTGCGACTACAGTCATGGAGGCGTTCTTGCGACGATCCGGAATCTCAAAGAGAGAGACATGATCTTTGCCGGAACAGGAAAAAATCTTTCCGAGGCATCAAAACCATGCTATCTGGAGACGAAAAACGGACGTGTCGCTATGATCGCAGTTTCTTCAAGCTTCCATGAGTCAGGAATGGCTGGTGGACAGAGCGCGGAATTGATCGGAAGACCGGGATTAAATCCGCTGCGCTATGAAACGATTTATCATGTCACGGAAGAGAATTATAAGAAAGCAGAAGAACTGGCGGCGCTTACAAAGATCAACGCAACGATGGAGCGGTCCGTAAAAAATGGATATCAGAATCCGCCGGCTTCCGGAACACTGCCCTTTGGCACATACAAATTTGTTCTGGATGAAAAAGACTGGATCGAGAGCGTTCCATTCCCGGCTGATATGGAACGTGTCGAAAAGGAGATCATTGAGGCAAAAAAACAGGCAGATATCGTTCTTGTAAGCTTTCATGGTCATGAGACAGATGGGGAGGACACAACGATTCCATCCATGTTCCTTGAGACATTTTCAAGAAGATGTGTGGATGCGGGAGCAGATGCGGTAATCGGACACGGACCGCATGAACTTCGTGGAATTGAGATCTATCACGGAGCGCCTATCTTCTACAGTCTGGGAAATTTCCTCTTTGAGACAGAAACTGTGGAAAAGCAGCCTTACGATGCATACATAAATAAAAAAATGCCGCTGGATACCAAGGTGGGTTCCTATATGGATGCCCGTAGTAAAAATGGCACGGCCGGATACGGAGTGCTTCCGGAGATCTGGTTATCCGTGATGGCAGGCTGGACCATGGAAGATGGACATTTAACAGAAATCAAACTGTATCCGATTTCTCTTGGAATGACAGAAAAAAGGCCGCAAAAAGGAGTTCCGGTGTTAACTGGTGATGAGAAGGTACTGGCATACCTGGCAGAGCTTTCAAAACCTTACGGAACTGAGATGGAAATTAAAGACGGTGTAGGAACGATCAGACTTTAAAGGAGATAGAAGGTGAGCAGATATGGAAGAGAAAAAGAGTAAAATCCTGAGCGAAATTGATCAGGACAGGGAAGAACTTGAAGAACTATCCAGAAAGATCCACGATGATCCGGAATTAGGATTTGAGGAATTTCATGCGCTTAGCTATATCAGTGATGTATTGAAAAAGCACGGATACCGTGTGGAACAGGGATACGGAGGTCTGGAAACATCGTTCCGGGCTGAAAAAGAAGGATCAAAACCGGGTCCGACCGTAGCCTTTCTGGCAGAGTATGATGCATTGAAAGGAGTTGGACACGGATGCGGTCATAACTTAATCGCAACGTGTTCGACGGGGGCTTTTCTGGGACTCGCTTCCGTGATGGAAGATCTCCCGGGAAAAGTGTGTATCATAGGAACACCTGCGGAAGAAGGCGGTGCTGGAAAGGTAAAGCTTCTGAAAAATGGGGCGTTTGATGATGTTGACTTTGCCCTGATGATGCATCCGTCATCAGGTGGTTCAAATCTTGTAGGACGCGGAGGCCGGGCTGCCTGCTCTGTAAAAGTGCATTTTACCGGAAAAGGCGCACATTCTTCCGTACCTAAAAATGGAATCAATGCCCTGAGCGCTGTCATTCATGTTTTCCAGCAGATCGATCTGATGCGTCCGACTTTTGACCCGCAGGACAACATCAATGGAATCATTTCGAATGGCGGAAGTGCGGCCAATGTGATTCCAGCATCAGCAGATTGTGAATTCTGTATCCGCGCGGATACCATGAAGAGAATCGAAGGGCTGATTGATGTAATAAAACTCTGTGTCAGAAACGCGGAACAGTTGACCGGAGCAAACGCGGATATCAGCTGGGGTGAGATATCAGCGGAGCGTTATCCGAACCGGCCGATGTGTCAGGCATTTAAAGATAACATGGAGATATTGGGAATTAAGATGAAGTGGCCGGATCCGAAGGCACAGTACGGATCATCGGATATCGGCAATGTCTCTATAAAAATTCCGGCGATCCATGATTATCTGTCGATCACGGATGATAAAACGATTCAGGCTCATACGAAAGAGTATGCGGATGCTGCAAAAAGTGAAGAAGCTCAGGAAATCTGCCTGAAAGGTGCGAAGGGTCTTGCGATGACAGGATATGATATTTTGTCAAGCGATGAGTTCCAGGCGGAGATCCGTAGATTCCATGAACAGCAGATCCCGGATTTTTATAAAAAGAAGAAATCATAATGTAACTGTTCAGTAGGTCTGCGCACTTGCTGCGCTGACCGTAAGAAAACATAAGCTGGAAGGCAAAAATCTCATCGGCGCAGCCGATTTGGAATGGATTTTTGCTTGTAGCTATGAAGGTACTGAATAGTTACATCATAATTAAGAAATGCAGTGATCTGTATAGGAAACTCAAAAAGAATATTTGAATAAATCGATCAGAATCGATATAATCAATATGAAGACTGCGCACCTGTGTGAGAATCAGATCACCAGGTGCGCGCAGAGTAAAGGAGAGTACCCATGAATAAAATCACAAATGCTTCAAGATTTCTTTTTGAGGAACTTGTATCCAGAATACAGGAACGTTCCAACGCAGTGGGAATCGCGGTTGCGATCGTTGACCGAAATGGAAATACACAGTATGAAAAGTTTTTTGGATACCGGGATCAGGAGAAAAAACTGCCGATCGATGAGGATACGATCTTCGGATTAGCGTCCGTCACGAAATCCTTTGTGGCTTTATCGATCATGCAGCTAGTCGAAGCTGGAAAAGTAGATCTGGATGATCCGGTGAGCAAATATATTCCGGAATTTACAAACCGCAATCAGAAACCGATAAAGCTATGGCACTTTTTATGTCACACAGCGGGCTTTTATCCGATGCACCGCACAATCATTAATGAGATCGCGCAGAAGGCAGGACTGGATGAGAATGAGACAGGGGATTTTGCGTTCTGTGAGAAGATCGCATTGGAAGGAACAAAGGCAGTCGCTGAGCTGCTGGATGCCCAGACAAAGGAAAACGGCGGTCTGATCGGAGATCCGGGAAACTACATGAGCTATTGCAATGATGGCTTTGGACTTTTGTCAGAGATCGTGCGTCGTGTCGGCGGGGAGAACAGCTTTGCGGAATATGTGAAAAAGCATATTCTTGAGCCTCTTCATATGGAGCGGAGCAGCGGAGAGTATGTAAGACCGGCAGCGGATGCGAATGCGGCAGTTCTCTACAAAATGCAAAAAGGTGTCATGACCTCCGGCAGAGATTACCATGACAATGCATTTTCCCTCGGAGGAGCCGGTTCCCTGAAATCTACGCTTGCCGACATGAAAAAATACATCTGCATGTATCTGAATTACGGAAAGGGGATCGATGGAACAAGGATCCTCTCCCAGGAGGGTGTACGGACGATGTGTCGCCCAAGAATCGATTATCGCCCGGATAGCCATTATTGCTTTGGCCTTGCGCAGAAGAAGCTGGATGACCTGACGGTTATGGAGCATGGCGGAAGCCTGCCGGGAGTTTCGTCGAATTTATCCTGGTCGTATGATGCCGGAGTGGGTGTTATGGTACTGTGCAACACGTCGGGCGTGCCGGTTAGCACGATCGCGGATGCAGCAATGCGGATGTATCATGGAAGAAATCCGATCGAGGACCGATTTGTTTACCAGGAGACGGAGTGGGATGCGGAAAAGAGAAAGGCAATGTGCGGCACCTTCCGTTCAGATGAAGATAACAATATCACGATCTTTGAAAAAGATGGAAATCTGGCAGTCAAAGAGGGAGAGACGCTTCTTCGATTTGTGCCGGTGCAGGAATTTTTAGGGATTGTGCGAAATCCGGATAAGGATGGCTACGTGAGATTTTTTGAAAATGAGAATGGTGAGATCTTTGCAATCGGATACGGCGGAAGAATGCTGCCGAGAGTGAAAGACTGATTGGAGCAAGGTTTGAGTATGAAAAAATGCCGGGTGATCGGGAAGACCAATCATCCGGCATTTCGTGATTCTGATAGGAATATGTCAGCTTCGCTGACCAGAATCATGCGTAAAGTCTCACGGACGTTTCGACTTGAGTTTAACCGCCATACGGAATCCATGCAGTGCGTTTTATATGACGATCAATTAGTGGATAAAGCCTTCAGCCCACTTTTTAAAGTTTGCGAAGTCCTCTTCGTTCGGATGGGAGAGACCTTCCTGGTACGTATCGCGAAGAAGCTTTCCCTTTGCGTCCTCCGGGTCCTTTTCGAGCATTGCGGCAAATTTATCGGCGACTGCCGGCTGCATTTTCCCCTGGCAGACGAAGCCTGTAAGAACGGTGTTGTTTACGGGAATATTTGCCTCTGCCTGTTTTAAGATCGAGTGGATGTAATCAGGAGCTGCATATCCGGCTGTGCCGAAAAGAGCGATCTTTGTATTCTGAAGGTTCTTTAAGAAAACACGCGTCCTGTCATCGCAGCTTCCTTTATCGGTCCAGAAGCCGGCGAAGATAAGGTCCGCTCCAAGATCCGGGGAGTAATAGGACGTATCACCGAAATAAACACAGTGCTCATGCGGAAGGATATCATGGAGACGATCTGCAAGTGCTGCGGTATTTCCGGTCTTACTGGAATAAACGATTGCATATTTCATTGGCATTTCCTCCACTTACTGTAATGATGCGGCAATTGCGTCTGCAAGTGCGTCAAGCTCAGCCTCCTGATTGTCTTTCAGGGCAGATTTAATGGTCACATCTGACTCGAGCACATGGATATTTTTCATTGTACCGAGGATTTCCCCCATCTGTTTTGAGGTGGTTGCCGCCCAGGTTCCGTTCTGGATCAGGGCAGCGGTACGGTTTGTAAGACCGTGGGCTGCAAGCTGGTGGAGCAGTGTGTCCATATTGCAGAAGATACCGCCATTGTAGGTGATGGATGCAAAGACAATCGCGGAGGTACGGAACGCGTCTGCAATGATGTAGGACGGATGGGTCTTGGAAACGTCAAAGACGGAAATATGGCGGATGCCGCGGTCGGCAAGCTTTCCGGCAAGGATATCGGCAGCTTTTTCCGTATGACCGTAAACAGATCCGTAGGCGATCGTTACAGATTTCTCTTCCGGCGTATAGGAGCTCCATTTGAGGTATTTATCGATGAGCCATGGGAGATCTTCTCTCCAGATCACGCTGTGGAGCGGGCAGATCATCCGGATCTCGAGCCCGGCAGCCTTCTTTAAGAGACCCTGTACGGACATGCCGAATTTTCCAACGATATTTGTATAATAACGTCTCGCCTCAGAGAGCCAGGCAACCTTATCGTCGATCTCGTCAGCAAAGATATTTCCGTCGACAGCGCCGAAGGAACCGAAGGCATCAGCGGAGAACAGGATCTTTTCTGTCTTTTCATAGGTAACCATGACCTCCGGCCAGTGCACCATCGGGGCCATCACGAAGGTAAGCTCATGGGAGCCGAGAGAGATGGTATCGCCCTCTTTTACCGGAATCGCGCGGCTGTCCATATCAAAATCAAAGAACTGTTTCATCATTCCCACAGCCTTTGCGGTGCATACGATCTTTGCCTCCGGGTAAACGGCGATCACATCGGCGATGGACGCACAGTGGTCCGGCTCCATGTGGTTTACGATCAGATAGTCCAGAGTGCGGCCCTTTAAGGCAGCGGTCACATTTTCGAGAAAATCATGGGTGAAGGACGCGTCCACGGTATCGAAGAGCGCTGTCTTCTCGTCAAGAAGAACGTAAGAGTTATAGGACATTCCTGTAGGAACCGGATAAACATTTTCAAAGAGAGCGATGCGGCGGTCATTGACGCCGACCCAGAAAAGGGAATCTGTAAGCTTTCTTATGTTATTCATGTTAGAAACCTCCTGATATTAATATTGCTGTGGCGTTTTCCGAATCTGCCAGAACGAGAACGGTGAAATACCGGAAAGGTACTGGCTTCTGAAAGAGTCACAAAAGGTCAAAAAATAAAATCATCTGGACCTATATATTCCTATTGTCGGCAAATTTTAACAATATAAAAGTAAATCCAGACAAGACAGAAATATTGACGCAGATATACTATCATTTTAAATGGAAAGTCTTTGGAAAGCAAGTAAAACCATCCGGTAAAATCTTAAAAAATTATTAAATACCAGTTGACAAGTTGGGTATGAAGTCATATAATTCACTTGAAATTGATATTCGTTATCAATACGATTGTTCCCATAAATGGTTTGGTGAGAGGTGATGGAAATGCTTACAGATGTAATTGTTTTGTTGCTGGTTGCCATGGCTGTGATCGGTGTGATAAAGAGTATCCGGAAACAGAAGAAGAGCGGTTCCTGTGGGGGCTGTTGCGGTTCCTGTTCCGGTTGCAGCGGATGCGGCAGTGTCCATTACGATACAGCTCCGAAAGCTCATAAAGCCTGAGCGGATGGGAGTGTAAAGAGGAGGAAACATGATGCCAATGACATTTTTACGTGCCGGTGAGACCGGCATGATCCAGCGTGTCGGCGGAGCGGAGGACACAAAGAGATTCCTCGCGAATCTTGGCTTCGTGGACGGAGCGGCAGTGACAGTGATCTCTGAACTCAACGGAAACCTGATCGTAAACATCAAGGATTCCAGAGTCGCGATCAACAAGGAGATGGCAAAGCACGTTATGGTGCAGTAGCTGTGAAAAAAGACGGTGACTGTTCAGCAGTTTGCCTTATCCCGCAGGGAAGTGCAGACTGGGAAGAATGGGCAGTTATGGATGATGAAAGTTCAAGTGGGAGATTTCCCACTTTGCTTTTTCCCCAATGGTTAGTATGCGCTAATTAGCATCGGCTAATCGAAAACTTTTGGAAAAAATTCACAAAAGGCGGGGGAATGGATCCGGACCGCAGGAGTGGTTCACAAGGATAGAAAGGAGAAGACATGACATTACGTGAAGTTCCGGTACATACAACGGTTAAAGTTGTAAAGATCAACGGAGAGGGCGCATTCCGCCGCAGAATCATGGACATGGGCATTACCAAAAACAGCGAGATCTACGTTCGTAAAGTAGCGCCGCTCGGTGATCCGGTCGAGATCACGGTCCGTGGATATGAACTGTCTTTGAGAAGAGACGATGCGGAAAGTGTCGAAGTCGTTACAGTTTAATGGCGGGATAAATGTTTTACCTGATGTGTATGCAAAGCATTGGCAAAACCCAGTTGCAGTCCGCCCAGAATGTGGACAGTGACAACACAAGTGCAGGAAAATAGGAGGATGAAAAATGGCTATTAAAATCGCATTAGCCGGCAACCCGAACTGTGGTAAGACGACCATGTTCAATGCCCTCACAGGCGCGAACCAGTACGTCGGAAACTGGCCGGGTGTAACTGTAGAGAAAAAAGAAGGTAAATTAAAATCTGCCAAGAGCGGTGAAGAGATCATCATCACAGACCTTCCGGGTGTTTACTCCCTTTCCCCGTACACACTGGAGGAAGTCGTAAGCCGTGATTACCTCGTTCACGAGAAACCGCAGGCGATCATCAATCTGGTAGACGCAACAAACATTGAGAGAAACTTATATCTGACGACTCAGATCCTCGAGATCGGTATTCCGGTTGTAATCGCGTTAAACATGGCTGATCTGCTTGCAAAGAGCGGGGATAAGATCGATGTGAAGAAGCTTTCCGAGATCTTCGGCTGTGAAGTCGTTGAAACCTCCGCATTAAAGGGCACAGGCCTTAAGGAGGTTGTCGAGAAGGCAATCGAGGCAGCGAAGAAGAACGAGTGGAAGAACCCGGCCGGCATCTTCTCCGGAAGCGTAGAAAACGCAATTGAGAAGGTTGAGGAGGCTGTCGGTGACGCTGTGGACGCAGACCAGAAGAGATGGTTCGCGATCAAGCTTCTTGAGAAGGACAGCAAGGTCATCGAGCAGTTACATCTTCCGGCATCCGCTATGGCAGCGGTCAACACGGAGGTTACACGTCTTGAGAAAGAGATGGATGATGATACAGAGAGTATTATCACAGACGAGCGTTATACATACATCGGAAGCGTGATCGACAGGGCTGTTAAGAAATCCGGCAAGAAGCTTTCCACCTCCGATAAGATCGATAAGATCGTTACAAACCGTATCTTAGGTATCCCGATCTTCGCGGCAGTAATGTGGTTCGTTTACTACATCTGCGTAAGTACACTTGGTACCATGGGTACAGACTGGGCAAATGATACATTCGGCGGCGGCATTCAGGAATGGGCAGGCGCGGCACTCGCGGCAGCAGGTGCAAGCGACTTCATCCAGAGCCTTGTTGTAGACGGTATCCTCGGCGGACTCTTCGCTGTATTCGGATTCCTCCCACAGATGGCACTCTTATTCTTAATGCTTTCCATCCTTGAGGACTGCGGATACATGGTACGTATCGCATTCGTCATGGACCGTGTGTTCCGTCACTTCGGACTTTCCGGTAAGAGCTTCATTCCGCTCCTTATCGCATCCGGCTGCGGTATCCCGGGTATCATGGCCTCCAAGACCATTGAAAACGATAACGACAGACGTCTTACCATTATGACAGCCACATTTATTCCGTGCGGTGCGAAGCTTCCGGTTATCGCTCTTTTAGGCGGCATCATGGTCGGCTGGACCTCCGGAGATTACTCCGATGCGGGAAATACAGCATTCTTAATGTATGCGTTAGGTATCGTCTGCGTTCTTGTAGCAGCGATCATGTTAAAGAAGACAAAACCGTTCTCCGGCGAGGCAGCTCCGTTCGTTATGGAGTTACCGGCATACCACATCCCGTCTGCCAAGACCGTTCTCATGCACACCTGGGAGCGTCTGTGGGGCTTCATTAAGAAAGCCGGAACGATCCTGTTCCTTGCATGCGTGATCATGTGGATCCTCTCCACATTCGGCTTTGAGAATGGTTCCTTTGGCATGGTAGAAGATACAGAGAACTGCCTGATGGCAATCCTCGGAAGTGCACTTGCATGGATCTTCACTCCGCTCGGATGGGGCAAATGGCAGTGTGTTGCAGCGGCGATCTCCGGATTCTCCGCAAAAGAGGGTATCGTTTCCACAATGGGTGTCCTTGCAAATGTCAGCGAGGATCTCTCCGAGGAGACAGACGTTGTCGCAGCCGCGATCAGAGACTGGTTCCCGACAATGGCAGCAGCCTTCTCCTTCCTTGTATTCAACCTGTTAAACTCCCCGTGTCTGGCGGCTATTTCCACAATGGCCCAGCAGATGCAGTCCAGAAAGTGGTTCTGGTTTGCAATCATCTTCCAGAACGTGTTCGCTTACTGTGTAGCACTGATGTTCTACCAGTTCGGTCTTCTTATGGAAGGCGGTTCCTTCGGAATCGGCACAGCAGCAGCCGTTATTGTTCTTCTCGGATTCCTCTATATGCTGTTCCGTCCGGATCCTTATAAGAACCAGAAGAAGGCATCCCGCCGCTCTGTAGCAGCTTAATTTTGGCAGTATTACTTCATTATTCCATAGAAACTCTATAAAAGATCCAGGTCAGAGGCGGACGTCGCTTCGTGGCCTGGATCTTTTCAGTTGGAAACCGCATAGCTTATAGAAGGAAGATTGCGAGAGCCGCGCCGGGGTCCGGACGGCCTTCGCGGATCAAAGGAGACAAAAACGATGGAAAATATCGGAAATATTATTCTTGGGATCATGATCCCGTTTGCGGGGACGACACTTGGAGCTGCGTGTGTATATTTTATGAAGAAGGGAATCCGTCAGAATGTGGAAAAAGGTCTTCTGGGCTTTGCGTCCGGTGTCATGGTGGCGGCATCCGTGTGGTCACTTCTGATCCCTTCCATGAATCTTTCCGCGGATCTGGGACGTCTGGCGTTTCTGCCTGCGGTGACCGGATTCTTCTGCGGCATTCTGTTCCTGCTGTTCCTTGACGGGCATGTGCCTCATCTTCACATCGGGTGCGATGAACCGGAAGGTCCGTCCTGCACGTTAAAAAAAAATACGATGCTTGTCCTTGCGGTGACCCTTCATAATATTCCGGAAGGAATGGCGGTCGGTGTCATGTTCGCGGGACTTCTTACGGCAAACAGCGGGATCACCTTAGCCGGTGCGTTTGCCCTGGCCGTCGGGATCGCGATCCAGAACTTCCCGGAGGGCGCGATCATTTCCCTGCCGCTTAAGGGTGAGGGAATGAGCAGCAACCGGGCATTCTTGTATGGAACGCTTTCCGGCGTTGTAGAGCCTGTCGCGGCGCTTTTGACCGTGCTGCTATACAGGGTCCTCGCTCCGGTCCTGCCGTATCTTCTCGCCTTCGCTGCAGGAGCGATGATGTACGTGGTCGTGGAGGAGCTGATCCCGGAGACCGCGGAGGGAGAACACTCGAATATCGGGACCATCGGGTTTGCGGTCGGGTTTGCCCTGATGATGATGCTTGACGTGGCACTTGGGTGATACAATATGGACGACTGTGCATCCCCGCGGAGCGTTTATCTCAGTCGGACCTGATTCCCACTGAGACGAGTTTGTTGTTACTCACTACCTGAAAGAGGTGAGAGTCTTCCCGGCTAAGATAATATTATAGGGAAGGGCGACGCCCCCTTGTCCTCTGTCCGGTGGAAAAAGGTCAGAAGAATAAAAAGAAAAGTGGATATCCAGAGTCCATGATGTGACTCTGGGATATCCACTTTTTATTTCCGGCAATCAAATTTTTCAACGAAGATCGATCAAATTGTCAAAATACATTTATTATCGGAAATGCTTGTATAATTAGAATCTCTTCCACGTACCCCGATAGAAAAGCAGCAGCAGCGGGAAGAGCTCCAGACGTCCGGCAAGCATATCAAAGGTCAGGACAAGCTTGGAAAAGTTGGAGAACAGTCCGAAATTCTGGGCCGGGCCTACAAGTTCCAATCCCGGTCCGATGTTGTTTAAGGTCGCCGCGACGGCGGTAAAGTTTGTCACAAGATCGAAGTTGTCGATGCCGATGAGCAGCACGGAAATAGCGAAGATCAGGATGTATGCCGCCATGAAGACATTTACGGAGCGGAGGACCACATGATCCACCGCGCGTCCCTCAAAATGGATCTTGCGGACCTGATTCGGATGGAGACTCTGGGAGAGCTCTTTTGTCAGGGACCGGAATAACAGCACGACACGGGACACCTTAATGCCGCCGCCGGTACTTCCCGCGCAGGCACCGATAAACATTAAGAGCACCAGGATCGTTTTCGGGATCGTTGGCCAGAGGTTAAAATCCACGGTGGCGAAGCCGGTGGTCGTGATGATGGAAGCAACCTGAAACGCGACATGGTGGAACGCGAGGAACAGGCTGTCGAAGAAATCCCGGACAAAAAACGTGATGACAAGGATCGACGCGGCAATGATCCCGAGGTACCATCGCGCCTCCTCGCAGCGCAGTGCTTCCTTCGGCTTTTTCATATAGAAGAGGAAGTACACGTTAAAGTTGATGCCAAAAAGGATCATAAACACGGTAACTACGCCCTGCAGGTAGGTGGAATAGCTTCCGAAGCTGTCATTCTTGATACCGAAACCTCCGGTTCCCGCGGTGCCGAAAACGGTACACAGGGAATCAAACACCGGCATCTGTCCCACAAGCAGGAGAACAAACTCCATAACCGTCAGGAACAGATAGAGTCCATAGAGGATCTTTGCGGTGGACTGCACCTTCGGGACCAGCTTTGTGACAGAGGGGCCCGGGCTCTCTGCTTTCATGAGGTTCATATGATAGCCGCTTCCGGTAAGAGGAAGCAGGCAGAGAAGGAACACGAGAACTCCCATACCGCCGATCCAGTGTGTAAAGCTCCTCCAGAACAGGATGCCGTGCTGAAGCGGTTCCACGGCGGGAAGAATACTGGCACCGGTCGTCGTAAATCCGGACACAGTCTCAAACAGGGCATCCACCGGATTTGTGATGGATCCGCTTAAGAGGAACGGGATGGAACCCATGATACTCATGACGATCCAGCTTAAGGCAACCGTCACAGAACCTTCCCTTGTGTAGAATACCTTGTTTTTCGGCTGCTTGCGGACAAGGATCACACCTGGGATCAGGCAGAGGACGATCGTGATGAAGAATGCCAGCGCGCAGCTTTCATGGTAGATCAGGGAGACTGCCAGGGATGGCACAAGAAGCGCCGCCTCCACGTCCAGAATCCAGCCGATAATATAAAAGATCATCGAATAATTCATGGAATCGCTCCTTTATGATTTTAAGATATCCCGGATATCACCGAGACCGCGGTTTGTGGTCACGAGAATCACGGTATCCCCGACCTTGATTATATTCTGACCACGGGGGGTGAGGATCTGACCGTTGCGGTTGATGCAGCAGATCAGAAGGTTGTCTTTTAAGTTTAAGTCCATAAGCGGCACATTCGTGACAGGGGAATCCTCTTTGATGGAGAACTCCAGTGCTTCGGCACGGCCGTCCAGGATCTTATACAGCGTTTCCACGTTGCAGCCGATGGTGTTCTGGCGGGCACGGACGTACTGTAGGATATAATCTGCCGTCAGGTACTTCGGGTAGATGATGCTGTCGATACCGAAGCTGTCGATCACGTCGTCAAAGGCGATCTTATTGACCTTCGCGATGAGCTTTGCGTTGGAGTGGAGCTTTCCGTAGAGGGCGAGGAAGATATTCTCCTCGTCAAGTCCGGTGAGGGCCACAAGGGAATCAGCGTAGGTCAGGCCTTCTTCCAGAAGAAGATCCCGATCACTTCCGTCCCCGTTTATGATGTCAGCGCCGGGAATCACCTCGCTTAAGTAATCACAGCGCTCTTTCCGCTGCTCGATGATCCGGACACGGAACCCGATCTTTAAGAGGTCCTGGGCCAGATAGTGGGCGATGGTGCCGCCGCCGATGATCAGGGAATTTTTTACGGATTTTGAGCGGAGACCGATCTTTTCAAAAAACTGAGCCGTATTTTCAAGAGATCCCACGATAGAGAGGATATCCGTATCCTGAAGGACAAAGCTTCCGTTCGGGATCACGACCTCGGATCCGCGCTCAACGGCACAGATCAGGACATCGCATTTTAACTGCCGCATGATATCCATGACAGTTTTTCCGCCGAACCCGATCTCCGGCTTTAAGCGGAAGCGGAGAAGCTCGACACGTCCTTTTGCGAAGGTGTCGATCTTGATGGCGGACGGGAATTTTAAGAGCTTTAAGATCTCTCTGGCCGCCGTCAGCTCCGGGTTGATGATCATGGAGAGTCCGAGTTTTTCCTGAATGAAGCGGATCTCCTTATTATAGAGCGGGTTTCTTACGCGGGCGATGGTGTCACAGTGTCCGGTCTTCTTCGCCATCAGGCAGCAGAGGAGGTTTAATTCGTCCTCGCCGGTGACAGCGATAAAGAGGTCCGCGCTTTCCACACCGGCCTCCTGCTGGATATTGAAGCTGGCGCCGTTTCCAACGATTCCCAGGGCATCAAACTGGTTGGAAAGATGTTCCACTTTCTGCGGATTCATATCGACCATAACGAGATCGTGGCCCTCGGAGCTTAAGCGCTCCGCAAGGCTCACGCCGACTTTTCCGCAGCCGACAATGATGATCTTCATATGTTTACCGGTCCTTTCAATTAATTACGCTTCCCAGCGTCCGGAAGCGCCGCACGGGAGTACAAGTTTGGAACTTGTAACCGGAAGTCCGATCTCCTCGGAGCTTACAGTTCCGCCGAACTGCGGAACAACGGCTGTTCCGAGCATATAAGTCAGAACGGCCGGAGCAAGTCCGGTTGTGTAGGAGTTGATCAGGTAGAATAACGGCTTGTCGGAGAGGAGCTTTGCACACAGCTTTACTAACGGGTAGATTGCGTCCTCGATCTTCCAGATCTCGCCCTTCGGGCCTCTTCCGTAGGAGGGCGGATCCATGATGATCGCGTCGTAGTGGTTTCCACGGCGGATCTCACGCTCTACGAATTTTACGCAATCATCCACGATCCAGCGGATCGGCGCGTCCTCAAGGCCGCTGGACTTCGCGTTCTCCTTTGCCCAGGCGACCATGCCCTTGGAGGCGTCAACGTGGGTCACGGAAGCTCCGGCTTTCGCGGCTGCCAGAGTTGCTCCGCCGGTGTAGGCGAAGAGGTTTAAGACCTTGATCGGGCGTCCCGCGTTTTTGATTTTTTCGCCAAACCAGTCCCAGTTTGCCGCCTGTTCCGGGAAAAGACCGGTGTGCTTAAAGCTGAAGGGCTTTAACTGGAAGGTCAGGCCTTTGTAGTTGATGCTCCACTGCTCCGGGAGACTGAAGAATTCCCACTCGCCGCCGCCTTTTGAGCTTCTGTGGTAGTGGCCGTTCATCTTTCTCCACTGTGGTGCCTTTTTATCGGTATCCCAGATAACCTGGGGATCCGGACGGACCAGAATATATTTTCCCCAACGCTCCAGCTTTTCACCGCCGGAACAGTCGATGACTTCATAGTCCTTCCATCCATCTGCTATCCACATAATTGTATTCCATCTCTTTCTTTAGACTTTTTTTTGCGTAAAAACGGATCAGGGGCATAAAATGCCTATGATATACCAGTATAATAGATTCGGGGGATACTGTCAAATAGGAGTGGGGATGGAATGCGGGATGTTGGCGGAAATATGGGGAACATGAACGGAAAATGTGTCTTTCTGTGGCGGGAATGCGGCAGAACTGTGGTGGGGACTTAAGAGAATTGACAGGTATTTTCTGTTGAATAATCAGGGAGTTACTGGTAAAATAAAATCAGATGTATTATATAGTTAGAAAATTTTAGTGTGTGACTGCCGCATGTGGAACAAGAGCGGCTGCATGCCTGACGGGATACAGGAAGGAGACGAGACGAGTGAAGAGAAAAGGGTTAAGAATACTGGCAGCAGCGGCGGTCCTGACTTTCGGATGTCTGACGATGAACGCCTACGCAGCGGAAGGCTGGGCGCTTTCCAATAATATATGGACGTATCTTGATAAAAACGGAAACCGCGTGACGAATGAGTGGAAAAAGGGCGCGGACAACCTCTGGAGATATTTAAACAGCAGCGGCGAGATGGCGGTCAACAGCTGGGCAGACAATGATTACTATGTGGATTCCAACGGAATCATGGTGTCAAATAAATGGATGCAGCTGGCTTCCCCGTATAGCAGGGATAATGGGACGACATACTGGTTCTATTTCGGTTCCAGCGGAAAAGTCACGAAGGACAGCTGGAAGAAGATCGACGGAAAGAGTTATCTCTTTGATTCCGACGGAATTATGCAGACCGGATGGTCCGAGGATGGGGATTACTATTTAAGCTCCAGCGGCGCTATGGCCACCGGCTGGAAGTATCTGGAGCCGAAGGATGAGGATAAGGATCTCTACGGACCGGAGAGCGACGACGGAAAATACTGGTTCTACTTCTCTGCGAGCGGAAAGAAGAACAGCCCGTCGACGAGCAGTAACGGCGGCTATTATAAGGTGATGAAGATCGATGGCAAATATTACTGCTTCGACGAGGACGGACGGATGCAGACCGGATGGGTGTATTTAGAAGGTGACCCGGAGAATGCAAGTAAGGACACGATCGAGAACTGGAGATATTTTGCGGAGAGTGGGATCCAGAACGCGACTCTCGGTGCGTCGATCACCGGATGGCTCTCCTTAAATCCGCCGGAACAGCTCCAGGACAATGTGGATGAGCCGGTTGTCTGGTACTATTTCGAGAAAGATGGAACACCGAAGACAGGTCCGGAGGACGGAAAAGCGTCCACAAGTGACTTTGTCAAGATCAACGGAAAGACATATCTCTTTGACCAGAAGGGAAATCCGGTGAAGGGATTAAAGAAGATACAGATCGGATCGACAGGAGAGTACACCTCCTATTACTTTGATGCATCCTCCAGAATTTCCGTAAAGGGAAAGATGACAGTGGAGGAAGGCGATGGAAATAAGACGACCTTCTACTTTAATGAGGGAACCTACGCGGGACGCGGCGTCAGCGGTGTGAAGAATGGCTATCTCTATTATATGGGTAAGCTTCAGGAAGCGGACAGCTCCAGCCGTTACGCATTGATCAGTATCCCGAATGGAAGCAACGGATACCAGACTTACGTTGTAAACTCCTCCGGACGTATCTCAAAGAATACGACGGTGAAGGACCGCGACGGAAACAAGTTTAAGGTAAATTCCAGCGGAATTTTGACTCAGATCAACGATGAGACGGCGAGCACGAAAGAAGAATACGGTGAGCCGACAGAACCAGTATTTGAGAATGATTGATGTGGATCCAGGATAAATGATAAAGGAGTTTTTGAAGGACCAGGGGCAGAGATGTTCCTGGTCTTTTCCGTTAGCTGCCATGTATCCAGGAAACTTCCGGCAGCAGGATATGCAGCAGAGAACTTTTACATATGATGGTTAAATAAAAGAGGATTCCGACTGCAAATACAGGCAGTCAGAAATCCTCAGTTTTTTAGTGCTTTAAACTGCCTCGCCGTTGATCAGCACATGCTTGATCACACCTGTCACATCAAACGGGCAGCCGTCAACAATGACAACATCGGCGTCTTTTCCTTCTTCCAGAGAACCGACACGGTCAGCGATGCCAATGTGCTCAGCCGGGTTGATGGTTACGGCGCGGAGTGCCTCATACTCGTCCATACCGGCTTTGATAGCGAGCCCTGCGCAGAGCGGCAGGTAGTGGAGCGGAGTTACCGGCGCATCCGTGATGATGGAAACATGACATCCGGCTTTCGCGAGAATGCCAGGTGTCTCCCAGGTCTTATTCTGGAGCTCAAATTTGGAGGCATGTCCGAAGGTCGGACCTACCGCGAGCGGGAGATTTTCCTTCGCGAGTTCATCCACGATCATATGGCCCTCTGTCACGTGCTCCAGAGTCAGGCCGACACCGAATTCTTTCGCGATGCGGATCGCAGTGAAGATATCGTTTGCCTGATGGGCATGGGCTTTTAACGGGATCTCATGGTTTAATACCGGGATCAGAGCTTCGGACTTCTGGTCGTAAGCCGGAAGCTTGGAAGCATCATCACCGGCCGCCTCGATCTTTGCCTTGTAAACCTTCGCTTTATTTAAAGCCTCGCGGATCTTTGCGGCATTTGTCATACGGCTGGAGATTCCCTGTTTCTGGTAGCAGCGTTTCGGGTTTTCACCGAAAGCGCATTTCATAGCGATCGGGAATTTTACGATCATATTGTCAACACGGGTTCCAACCGGTTTGATAGCAGCGAAGGTTCCGCCAATGGAGTTGGAGCTGCCTGGACCGGTTGCGAAGCAGGTAACGCCGGCTTTCGCTGCCATCTCCATACACGGGTCAAACGGGTTGATTCCGTCGATCGCCTGTACCTGTGGAGTTACCGGGTCATTCAGTTCATTGTAGTCATGTCCCTCGTAGCCGATCCCGTAGCCGTCAAGACCGATATGGCAGTGGGCCTCAACAAATCCAGGATAAACATGGAGTCCGGTAGCGTCAATAACCTCAGCGCCGTCAGCAGAGAGACCTTTTCCGATCTTTACGATCTTTCCGCCGTCGATCAGGATGTCAGCGATAAAAGTTTCCTTTGATACCGCTGTGTGAAGTGTTCCGTTCTTGATACAAATCATTGGAATTCCTCCTCTTTTCAAATCATAACTCCATCATACATGAATTGCGAGAATATTTCAAGGATTCTTTCTGTACAGTAGTTAAAAAAGGTTACGATTCACGCTTTGCGCAAACAGTAACAAAAAAGGAACTATATCATCTTAAAAGATGAAAAGTTCCTTATATTTGAGTTATGAAACTACATTCACCGGTGTTCCCTCAAGGAATCCCTTTACATTTCCGGCAAGGATGGAAACGAGGCGCTGTCTTGTCTCAAGTCCCTTCCAGCCCATATGCGGGGTGAGGATCACGTTGTCGAGGGTGTAGAGCGGGTTGTCGGCTTTCGGCGGCTCAGTTTCCTGGACGTCGAGGCCTGCGCCTGCGATCTGGTGCTTTTCAAGCGCTTCGATCAGAGCCGGTTCATCGATGAGAGCACCGCGGGAGGTGTTGATCAGGAATGCGGTCGGCTTCATCAGCGCAAGAGTCTCTTTATTGATCATATGCTTTGTCTGCGGAGTTAACGGGCAGTGCAGGGAAACATAGTCACTGTTCTTTAAAACAGTCTCAAGATCCACATAGCGGATGCCGTCTTCGTCGGCTCTCGGTGTTCTTGTATACACGAGAATGTTCATATCAAGAGCTTTTGCAATCTTCATTACAGTCTTTCCGATATGTCCGGCACCGATGATTCCTAAAGTCTTTCCGTTTACCTCAACGTGCGGAACCTGGAGATTTTTCGTAAAGTTATCATGGTTTCCGTTTGCCAGCATTTTCATCTGGACCTGCATGGTGGAGCTTAAATTTAAGATCATCATGACCGCCGTGTGGGCTACGCGCTCGGAGCTGTATGCCGGGATATTGCAGACGGTGATCCCCATCTCTCTTGCGGCATCAAGATCCAGATTGTTGTATCCGGTACCGGCCTCACAGATCAGCTTTACGGAAGCCGGAAATTTGCGGATCAGGTCACCGTTTACCGGCATCTCTTTTGTGACGATAATATCAGCTCCCTCAATGCGCTCTAAGAGCTGTTCCGGTGTGGTATCATCGTAGACAGTCACGTCGGAAGAGAGAACAGAAAAGTCGAGCTTTCCGTCAAAGTTCATTTTTTTTGCGTTTAATACAACGGTCTTGTCGCTCATGGGTAAATCCTCCTGCGAAATTGATAATAAGAAAATTGTACGTACCTTGGTGCTGTATTTATTATATAACGGTTTTGGAAGTGTGACAATGAAGAGTTTGCAGATTTGGCTAATAAAAAAATGAGCCAACAAGAGGGGGAGCTTGCTGGCTCGTCAGGATTGACAGTTTTTTTAATGAGTGATTAGTCTTATGATATCTGGGCTGCTGTCCGGTCATGATCCTCCGCCCAGATTCCGTAAATAGATCGCACGAACACGGCTGTGAGGACGATAACGGCACCGATGATAGCCATTTTGCCCGGAACTTCTCCGAGAAAGAGGAATACCCATACCGGATTTAATACCGGGTCAAGGATCGGGAGAAGAACGGTCTCCAGAGCCGAGAGTCCTGTACTGGCCTTTGCATATGCGGCGTAAGTAAATCCACATAAGAAACCGGCAAGAAGCAAGAAAAGAAAACTTTTTGTGTCAGGAACACCTGCGGAAACCATAAATGGAATTCCGACAACACCTGAAATCACGTTTCCAAGGAATACGGACATGACTGGATTCCCATTTTTCTGCAAGCGGAGAAAGATGGAATTTCCGGCAAAGGTGATTCCGTTGAAGACAGCCACGATCTTTCCGATCGTACTGCCGCTTGCACCGCCGTCCATAAAGAAAAGCAGCATTCCCGCAAAGACCACCACGAGAGTGATTATGTCAGTTTTTGTGATCTTTTCTTTTAAGAAGATCCACGCAAGGATCGCGACATAGATCGGAGCCGTATACTGCATCATGATCGCGATGGCAGAGGATGCAAGCTTTGTGGAAATATTAAAACAATAGTTAAAGGATGCATAGCAGAGAGCACCGCCGATCACGTATTTGTCGATTTTCATGTTCCCTCCCCTTTTTAGGAGAGGATATAAGAGAATGGAGGCAATGACGCTGCGTCCCCCTGCGATTGCGTAGGGGGGCCAGCTGATCATCTTGATGTTAAGCCCTGCGAGACTCCAGAGAATGGCGACACAAACAGTCAGCAAGATCGCCTTTTTATGATTCATGGAGCTCACCTTCTTTATATCTTGCGATACCCCATCCGGTAGCCGCACAGATAAGGCCCATGATCGGGGTCAAGTAACAGAGGAATACGAATGGGAAGTACTCAGTAAACGCAACGCCGAGAGTACCGACGATGTAGAGGCCTGTGGAGCTCCATGGGATCATGGTGCCGCCGATGGTATTGCAGTCCTCCATAACGCGGGAGAGATTCTCCGGCTTTAAGCCTTTTTCTTTGTAGATATCGAGCATTGTGGAGTTTAAGATCACGTCTGAAAAGTAGTGGGAACCGGACAGCATCTGAGCCAGATAAGCGATTACTTCAGAGATCAGAACAAGGCTGAAGGTTGTGCGGATCAGTTTTGTAAGGTAGCTGACAAGAACCTGGATAACACCCATGGCTTTCATCATTCCGCCGATGCCGACACAGAAGATAACGGTCATTGTGGTGCTCAGCATGCTGGTGATACCGCCTCTGTTTAAGAGGGAAGTAAGGAATTCACTCTCAAATGTGCCCTTGAAGCCGTTGTACAGGCAGTTGAATGCAAGTGCTGTTGTGGAACCCTGATAGAGAATTGCTACGAGGCTGCCGGCGAATGCGCCCACTAACAGGGACAAGGTTGCGTTCATGCGGAGAAGCAGCATAACGAGAACTGCGAGGACCGGGATCAGTACCGGAAAACCAAGGTGGAAGGTGTCCGCGATTCCCTGCTGAGTCTCTAAAATAAGGGATGTATCAAGGTTTGAAGTTTCTGCGGTTCTAAGTCCGAGAACTGTGAAGATCACTAATGTCGCAAGGTAAGCCGGACCCGTTGTATACATCATGTGCTTTACATGAGTTGCGAGCTTTGTACCAACGATACCAGCTGTAAAGTTTGTTGTGTCGGATAACGGGGAGATCTTATCGCCGAACCATGCACCGCAGATTGCTGCGCCTGCAGTCATACCGGCCGGGATTCCAAGACCTGTACCGATACCAAGAAGGGCGATACCCATGGTACCGAGTGTTCCCCAGGATGTACCGGTTGCTACGGATACGATAGAGCAGAGGACAAGGGATGTCGGAAGGAAGAACTTCGCGTTCATAAGGTCCATGCCGTAATAGATAATGGCAGGAACGGTACCGGATGCCATCCAGGAACCTGCGAGACAACCGATGGCATACATAATGAAGAGGGTTGAGAGAACACCGGCAAGGTTCTCAGCGGCTTTCTTTTCCAGATCATCATAAGTGAATCCAAGCGGGATCGCGAGGAGTGTCATTAAGAGCCAGTTTAAAAACATTGTAACGTTTAAGGATGAGCCTAAAATCTTGAATTGAACAAAAGTGCTAATTGCGAGTGCCGCCAGAACAAACGCAGAATATCCTAACGATGGAGTTTTGAATTCTTTTTTAGATTCCATGGTGTGTTTCTCCTTTGTGAATTATTTCAGTTACCGCAGAGTTTTATAAATGCTTCGAATATACATAACATTTTGTCACTTCCCTTGATCAGCCCTTCCGGATGCCACTGTACGGCAAAGATCGGTTTTCCGGGAATTTCAATTCCTTCGACGATTCCGTCCGGAGCAGTGACCGTTACCGTGAAGTCTTTTCCAACATCCTTGACAGCCTGATGATGGATGCTGTTTACTTCCAGTTCATCTGTTCCAAAGACTTCGCGAAGATATGAACTGTCTTTCACATGTACTTTGTGGACCACATCTGTGCGGATATATCCGTAGGAGTGTCCGGTGGTTCCGGTCGTCTGGGAAGGAATATCCTGGTAAAGGGTTCCTCCTTTTGCAATATTCATGAGCTGCATTCCACGGCAGATGCCGAGGACTGGTTTTCCGGAATCCATAGCTTTCTGTGCCAGAAGAAGATTCGAACGGTCAACTTCGAGATCAAAATTTCCGCATCGTGGATGAGGCATCTCGTTGTAGAGGATCGGAGCGACGTCCATGCCGCCGGTCATCAGGATTCCATCACACATTTCGAGATAATCATCGATCGCCGCAGCTGTCGCTGTCGGCGGGATGATGACCGGAAGTCCGCCGACCCTCAAAATCGCGTCCAGATAATCAGAATTAACCAGTGACTTTTCCATACCGGTTAAATAGCCGCCTTCCATCCGTATCCGGGATCCGGAAAGACCAATAACAGGTTTACGTTTCATATATTTCATCCTCCATGTCTGTGATGACATAATTAATAGCAATTACCGTGCCAAATACCGCAAAAAGAGAATGAAAAAATTATAAAAGGATTAAATTTATCGTAAAAATTATAGTTGAGAAGAAAATAATGGGAATTTTAAGTGTAAACAGAGCAACGGCACCGACATTTGATTGTCGATGCCGTAAAATAAATGTAAAAAAAAGAAAACAAACAGTGTATAAATAGTGAATATACAAATTAAACACTAATAACAGACAATCCTCCCCGTCCTCGGTTTCGAATAATTGCTTTGGAGTCTACAAGGTATTTTAATGCCTGCTCTAGACGGTTTTCACTGACAAAAATTCCTGAAGCGCGCAGTTCCCGTATCAGGCTCTGACGGCCTGTGGTCTGTCCGCACTGATTCCGGCGCGAGATGATGGAGGGAATGAGCTCATACAGAGTTTCATCGGAGACAGGAGTTTTGTTAGAGGGGACCGGTTTGCAACTTGCTGTCATAGAAGTAATATCGGAACTGTCTGCATCAGGAAGACATTCCAGGGTTCCCATGAGCAGGTAGTACTCCGCGGCATTCCTCAGTTCACGGATATTTCCGGGCCAGTTGTGAGTGAGGAGTTTGGAGCGGATCCGGTCACTCACAGAATCCGGATGAACCCCAGCGAACGTACAGAACATCGGCAGGATATCTTCTGAGCGTTTTCGCAGCGGGATAAGCTGAAGAGGAAAGACATTCAGACGGAAGAAAAGATCTTCGCGGAACTGTCGATCCTGAATCATCTGCTTTAAGTTTGCGTTTGTTGCGGTAAGGACCCGGACATCGATGTTGATGACACTGTTTCCGCCGACCCGGACGACCTGATGCTCCTGGAGGACGCGCAGGAGTCTCGATTGCAAGGAGTAGGACATGTCACCGATCTCATCGAGAAAGATGGTTCCGCCGTCGGCCTGCTCGAAAAGACCGATCTTTCCTCCCCGCTTCGCACCGGTGAAGGCGCCTTCCTCATACCCGAACAGCTCACTTTCCAGCAGACTTTCCGGAAGCGCCGCGCAGTTAACTGCAACGAAAGGACCGTTTTTACGATTGGACGCATTGTGGATCGCCTGGGCGAACATTTCCTTTCCGGTTCCGGTCTCGCCGGTGATGAGGATCGTATAGTCGCTGGGAGCCGCTTTTTTTGCGAGACTCACGAGATGTTCCATGTCTGGATTTCTGTAGATAATATCATTGAAAGTATAGCGGGCGGTCAGACCCTGGTTTTTCAGCTTATGGCTCAGGTTGCTGCTGCTTTTTCGAATCTGGGCGGCGGCTTCAAAGGAAAAGAAGTAGCCAGAGGTTTTGTCCATGGCGGAGAGGATCGTCTTTGTCACCACGAACTGTTTTCCTTCGATTACCAGAAGATCGTCATTGAAGGAAGAGGACAGGATCGCAGACAGTATTTTCGGAGAAAAATAGTTCGTCATGGAAGAATTGCTTTTCATGGATTTCCGGATGATCCGTTCCATTTCCACATTGTAGTAGTTGATCTGATATTCAGCGTCAGTCACAAGGAGACCGGTACTCTGCAGGTCGAGGATCTGTTTCATGACCTCATTTAGAATATAACTGTCTTTGTAACGGTCTTTGATGCCTGTGTGCATTTCGAGTGTGGTATCAGAATAACGGATCAGTGCCTGTTTATGTCGATCGGTTCCAAGATTTAAGACGGTCATGACGTCCAGCATGGTCATAATATCGAGACGACGGTCTCCGATATCAACGATATTGGAAAGCCCTTCGGGAACTCGCTGGGCTTCTCCCGGAGTGATAACTGCATTGATCTCCGAGAGATCTGTGATGCCAGGTTCGTAAGGAATCAGATCCAGATGGTTGATACCGAGGCGATGCAGCATGACGATTGTATCCGCAGTAGTCTCAGGCATATCGTTTACCACCAGAACACGGCTGCCTTTGGGGATATCATAGATTCTGAAGATCATTTCTTCAGTGATGGTACGGGTAACAATGATCAGTTTTTGTGGATCGCGGACGTAGTTTTTTAAAATTTCGACTGCAGAATGGCGCATGAGGAGAATCGCGTCGGCGTCGATGATTTCATCTTCCTTCAGAGCCTGAAGGTCGATTTTGGAGACTTCAATATCATCCTGAAAAACGAGTTTCAGGTCGCGGGAAAGATTATTGAAAAGCGTGCTGCTCACCCTGCGGTTGAATACAAGGACGATGCGTTTTTTTCTCGTATTTAGCATGAAAATTCTCCTTTTTAAAAACTACTGGACATAGAGTACAGAGTGGACTCAGATCGGCTCAAAAAGACTGGAATCATTTATCACCCGGAACCGAGCGGATATAACCTTCCGCCAGAAGCTGCTGATATGCCTGGCTGACAGTATTTCTGGAGATTCCAAGCCCACGGGACAGGATACGGATCGGAGGGAAGGAATTGGTTGCGTTTTATCCAGATAGATCATATAATTGTACGCAAAATAAAACAAAATTTATATATTTACGAAAGAATGATTTCATTTTACTATATCATTACATAAAAAACAAGAAAAGGAATCGGGAGAGCATCTGCGGAACCGGCGGGGTAGAATTTATCCATGACGCGGAAGGACTGGAACGGGCACTCCGTATGTTGATCCATCACTGCGGGGACATGCGCATGGACGATTTTCATGTGGAGTGGTTTGAGAATAGAAGAGTAGAAAATAAAAGAAATGGGATGTCGGAGAAAGGAAACAATATGAATTTTAACGGAATCGTGAGCGCTGTCATCTGCTTCGTCTGTATCGGCGCCTTTCATCCAATCGTGATCAAGGCAGAATACTATCTCTCAGCAAAGTGCTGGCCGCTGTTTTTGACCGCAGGAGCAATTGCACTGGCAATCAGCCTGGCCGTTACAAATACATACCTGTCCCTGTTCTTCGGCATCTTAGGCTGTTCCTGCTTTTGGAGCATCAAGGAGCTTTTCGAGCAGCAGGAGCGGGTTCGGAAAGGGTGGTATCCGCGGAATCCGAAGCGGAAATAAGATTATAGGTGGGGAGAGGACTCTGTCAGGGATGATGGGGTCCTTTTTTCAATCAACAGGAAATTTAGGAGAGATGCTTGTTTTAGCATAATAGTATGTTTGAACAAATATTGGAAAAATATTGGCGAATCATTGTATAATGTGTATATCAAAAGGGAATAAAAATCCTAAAAACAGTCAATTTAACGAAAACGCGTTTCGTGAGTGCTTATGAATGAAAAATATTATGACAGATAGGAGAGCTGAATATGCAGAATGAACATGCAAAAGAATTACGAAAAATTTTAAGTGAAACCTCATTTTTAACACTTCCGGGCGTTTATGACTGCCTTTCCGCGAAAATCGCAGAGGAAGCTGGTTTTCCGGCATTATTCCTCTCAGGCGGGGCACTTGCCTACAGTGTACTTGGCCGCCCAGACTTTGGATTCTTAAGTCTGGCAGAATTTGGAACGGCGATCCAGCATATCGTATCATCTGTTCATGCACCATTGATTGCGGATGCGGATAACGGGTTCGGAAATGCAATCCAGGCAGCAAATACAGGGGCAATGTATGAACAGTTGGGAGCAGCAGGACTTCAGATCGATGATAAAGTTCTTCCGGCAAATCATCCGGCAAAAAATGAGATCATCGACTGGGAGTTAATGGGGCCGAAGATCAAAGCCGTGAGAACTGCAGTTTCAGATGATTTTGTGATCATTTACCGCACGTGTGCGGAACTGTATGACTTTGGTGTCGACGAAGCAATCAGAAGAATCAATCTTGCTAAGGAATGTGGAGCTGATTATGCTTATGTAGATGGAATCAAGTCAGTAGAGAATCTGGAAAAGATCTCAAGAGAAGCAAAGATCCCGCTTATGGTAAACCTGAATGAGAAGGGATTTGTCGGTGGACTTCCTACAGAGCAGGTAAAGGCATTAAATTACTGTATTGGTTTATTCCCAATCTCCGCTATGCTGGCAGCAGCCCAGGGAATGATCGATGTTCTCGGTGCTCTGGCAGCCCAGGGAACGACACTTACAGTGAGGGACAAAATGACAAATCCACCGACAAAGATTCATCGCATGATGGGGCAGTTTTCACTGGTGGAAAAATACACACCGTATTACGACAAATAAAATACAAAGGGAAAAGCTGTTTGTTCAGAAAGGGGTGTCTGAATGACATTAACAGATGTATTGAAGGATTTTGCGTATTTGAGCGTATTGCTGATGATCGGATATGAACTCAGGAAACATGTTGTACTGTTTCAGAAATATTTTATTCCGTCATCTTTGATTGCCGGCGTTTTGGGAATGTTTTTAAGCCAGAACTGGCTGGGAACAATCTGCCCGTTTTATATTCCGTTCAGCAGTGGAATCGGTCAGTGGTCGGGGGCACTCGTAATTTTTGTCTGCGCGACTATGTTCTTAGGCTTGGAACTCAATCAAGTAGGACGTGACGGAATGGCAACCACATTTTTGGCAGGCGCATGCCATCAGGCGCAGATGTGTGTAGGTCTTGCGATTGCTGCCCTGTTTGGTCTGTTCATGAAAGGTCTTCCGTATCAGTTTGGCTATATGGGTGTCTGGGGATTCTATGCAGGTCATGGAAATGCAACAACTGTGGGCAATGTAATTCAGGATGCCGGATATTGGGATGACGCAGTTGGTGTTGGTGTTACTTTTGCAACGATCGGTATCCTCTGCGGTGTTATTATCGGAATGATTCTCATCAACTGGGGAGCGAAAAAGGGGCTGACCCATGTAAAAATGTCGTTCTATGATATGCCGGAAGCAGAGCGCACTGGTTATATTAAACCGGCAGACCGTTCATCGATCGGAAACGGTGTTACCAATGCATCATCACTGGATCCGCTGGCATTCCAGACAGCAATCGTAGGTATTGTAATTGTAGTCGGCGTTATCATCCGTAAATTATGTATGATGATCCACCCGGTTATGAGCAGTTTCCCGTTGGTAGGTGCAGTGCTCGTATCAAGTATGGTGATTGGCTTTATTATCAATAAGACATCCTTTAAGGAGAGCATCGACAGAAAATCTATGAGCCGTATCACGGGAACAGCGCTGGAGTATATGATCACAGCCGCTATTGCGACAACATCGAGAGCGATCTTCGTGACATACGCACTTCCGTTAGTGGTGATCTCTGTTGCGATGGTTATTGCGAACTTGCTTATATGCTTTACGCTTGGAAAACACTGGCTTTCCAGAGATAAGTTTGAAATCGGAGTGGGATTATTCGGACAGTGCTGCGGCGTTCTGGCAACAGGTCTGATGCTTATAAAGGTTATGGATCCGTCCGGAGAGACAACAGCGGCACAGTGTATTTCGACATCCAGTACACTGGGATATGCATGGCAGATTCCGTATATGATCATCGGTTCACTTGCAATATTTACAGCGCCTGTTCCGACGACGATCGTATCTGTGATCCTACTGGCATTCTTCTTAATTGGTGGTCAGATCATATTTGGAAAGAAGGTAAGTAAATGAGAAAATTTATAATCGGTGTTATTCAGATGGACTCACAGAGCGATGTCGATGAGAATTTAAAAACGGCATCAGCGTTTATAGAAGAGGCAGCAGCACGTGGAGCAAAACTGGTCGCAATGCCTGAGAATATGCATTATGTAGGTCTTGAAAGCGCAGCACATGCGGAAGAAATTCCAGGAGGCAAGACCTTTCAGGTTATGTCGGCTTTGGCAAAGAAACATAAACTGTGGCTGCATTGCGGAAGTATTTATGAGAAGAATCCGAATGATGCAAGACCATACAACTGTACGATGATTATAAATCCGGACGGTGAACTTGTGGCAAAATATCATAAGATCCATCCATTCGATGTGGTGATCCCTGATGGACCGGTCAATAAAGAATCTGATCGAATCTGCCCAGGAAATGAGATTGTTACAGTTGACACGAAGGAAGTTGGAAATTGGGGACTTTCCATTTGCTATGATATTCGGTTTGCCGAGTTATATCGTCTGATGGCTCTTGAAGGTGCAAACATTTTATTCACTCCGGCTGACTTTACAATGCCGACAGGAAAGGATCATTGGGAGACGATTTTAAGAACAAGGGCAATTGAGAATGGTTGTTATGTTGTGGCTCCTGCTCAGTGTGGAGTAAAACCAAAATTCCAGGCATATGCAAATTCCCTTGTAGTAGACCCATGGGGAAATGTAATCGCCAGAGCATCGAATCATCCGCAGGTATTTACAACAGAAATTGATCTTGACTATGTGGATAAGGTGAGAAATCAAACTTTTACACTTGCAAACAGAAGACCGGATGTGTACGATCTGAAAAAAACGGAAAAATAATATTTTGGAGCGGGACTTTGGTCCCGCTTCTTTCATAAAAGGAGGAAGACAATGAGTCATAAAAAGGCAGTATTGATTACCTGCTGTGTTGCATTCCTATGGAGTCTGGCAGGCTGGAATATTAAAATGATTCAGTGGTCACCGTTTGCGATTGCAGGCGGAAGAAGCATGATCGCAGCGATTTTACTGCTTCCGGTCATGATAAAAAAAGGTATCAAGGTCACGCCTGCCGCAATTGGCGGTGCTGTCTGCTACATGGCATTTAATTACTGTTTTATTTACTCAACAAAGTATGCGACATCAGCGTTTGCAATTATGATGCAGTATACGGCACCTGTTTATGTTGCAATTTTGTCCTGGCTGGTACTGAAAGAACATGTGACGAAAATGGATGTAATGAGCATTATTGCAGTACTTGTCGGTATGCTGTTCTTTTTCATAGACAGTGAAGGTGGTGGAAGCATATTTGGAAAAATCGTGGCGGTCATGAATGGAATTACATTCGCAGGGGTCTCCTTTTTTCTGAGGATTCAGAAAAATGAGAATCCGGTTGTATCGATGTTTCTGGGAAACGTTTTGTCTGGAATTGTGGGTCTCTTTTTTATGATACACAGTACGATACCGGACGGAACCAGCGTGGCTTTTTTGGGATTGGCAGGCTTTTTATGTGCATTTACATATATGATGTATGCGTTAGCAAGTACGGGACTGTCAACGCTGGAAACAGTGTTACTTCCTGTCATAGATCCTGTCATGAATCCGGTATGGGTATTTCTGTTTTGCGGAGAACGACCGGGAGCCTTGTCGATTGCAGGAGCTATGGTTATTCTGGCTGCAATTCTTATTCGTGGAATATCCGGAGTTCCAGGGAAAGCGTTTCATAAAGAAAAATAAAAGGTAACTGTTCAGTAGGTCTGCGCATTTACTGCGCTGACCGTAAGAAAACTTAGAATAGAAGGCAAAAATCCTATCGGCGCAGCCGATTTGGAATGGATTTTTGCGCGTAACTGTGAGGGTACTGAACAGTTACAATAAAAGAAATAAATGCCTGTTCCCGGCCTTTATTAAACGGAAGAGGCAGAGGACAGGCATTTTGAAGCGCAGATGAGAAAATCCTGAAGGGCAGGATTTTTATTTGTTTTTTTAAAGACAGCGAAAACAGAAGTAAAATTTTCCATTGAGCCGCAGGAGAAGTAAATAATTGGCGTTTCCGGCCGTATATTTTCAATCGTAGAGCGGCAGACAAAAGTCACTCCCTTATTCCCGCCGACAAGCCCCAGTGCAGCGGCAAGCCCGGAAGCTTCAATGATCCGCTTTGGTTTTAATGAATAGTGCTGACAGATTGCTTCTGCGGCAATCCGCATATTAAGACCATTTTTTAATATGATCAGTGTTTCATTTTCGAGAAAAGACAAATCGGTTTTCAAGGGATGTTCCGAAGATGTCGTCTGATTTGGAAACATTTTCTGCATCCGCTCATTATAAGGAGCAGCAAACATAATTGGATCATCACAGAGACGTCTGGAGATATACTTCTCGGAATCCAAGGCCAGATTTGTAAGGATCAGGTCTGTTTTTCCGCTGTCCAGAAGATTTATAATTTCCTGTATGCTGCCTTCGGAAGTCTGAAAATCAATAGACGGGTGCTGGGCCACAAAGCTGGGCAAAATCTTTGGCAGAACATATGCACCAAGAAGACGGATTGAGGCTATGTTGAGTGAAACATGATTTTTAGTGCTGATAGAAGAAAGATCTGCGCGCATAGAATTTTCTAATTGGCAGAAGTTCTCCGTATACTTTAAATAAAGGGTACCGGCCTCTGTAAGTCGGATCGGAATCGATTTGCGGTCGAAAATCGTGATGCCAAACTCGTCTTCCACATTTTTAACAAAGTGGCTGAGAAAAGACTGGGAGATATAGAGTTTCTCTGCTGCTTTAGAAAAACTCTGGCACTCAGCAATACATTTCATATACTGATAATAACGATGATCAAACATAATGTGTGAGTCTCCTTTCGTAACGAGCTTTTCTAATAGAATATTCTAACATAAATTTTAAGATTTAACAATCATCTTGGATGTGCTAAGACGATGAAGAGCAGGAAAAAGAGAACTTGGAAATTAGCGGGAAGCTACTTGCGCTGTCAGGATTTCGGAAGTATACTTATGCCATAATATTTGAAATGGATGGAATCATATGCTTGGATTAAAACCGGTAAAACTGATGCCTGCGAGGGAGCGGGTCGCTTCGGCGCTCAGAAAGGCAATTATATCGAGACAGATTAAGGAAGGCGAGACGCTGGCGCTCGAGGCGACGGCTCAGGAGCTTGGGGTGTCGATCACTCCCGTGCGGGAGGCGTTTCAGATCCTCGCGAGGGATGGGCTTTTAGAGCTGAAACAGAATAAAGGAGCCACCGTTTTAGGGGTTACGGAAAAGACGCTGCGGGATCACTATCAGATCCGGGCAGTGCTTGAAGGGTACGCCTGTGTGCTCTGCGTGGAAACCGGGGCAGATCTCTCAGCCCTGCAAAACTGTCTGAAGGTATCGGAGGAGATGATCGCTTCCGGAGACAGCAGCAGATATTCGGATATGAACCAGTCGTTCCATTACGAGATCTGGAATGCGTCGGGGAATGAGAAGCTCGTGACAATGCTCTCAGAACTCTGGAACGGACTTTCCATGGGAGTCCAGATGACGGAGATGGAGTACGCGAAGAAATCGTTTGCGGAACATAAGGAAATTTATGAGGCGATCGCGGCGAAGGACGCGGAGACCGCGAGAGCGCAGATGGAGAAACATATCAGGAGAAGCCTGGATGATATGCTGACGCGGTACAGAAAATAGACATGATTTATCTATAATGCATAAAAACATAAGCTAAAAATTAGACAGTATGATGAAAAGGTAAAATTGGTATTGACTTTTTCATCATACTGTTTTATTTTAAATACATAAATTGTATACATGATAAAAAATAAAATATCAAATACAAGAAATCAACACGCAGACGAAAATCAAATGGCTGTCGGAAATTAAAGCACGGACAGTTAAAAATTTTAAGGAGGTTATATGATGAACAGAGAGGAGCAGGTGGAGAAGCTTACCACATATATCGCCCATTTTACGGACTATATCGGAAAGCATCTCCCGGACGATGTAAAGGCAAAAATTTCAGAATTAGCAGAGGTGGAGACAAACCCGCTTGCAAAGTCCATCTATGAGACAATGAACTTAAACCAGAGATTAGCCTCTGAGTTAAACAGACCGAGCTGTCAGGATACCGGCGTGATCCAGTTCTGGGTAAAATGCGGAACAAAGTTCCCGTTGATCGATGATCTGGAAGTTCTTTTAAAGGAAGCGGTTGTCCGCGCGACTGTGGATGCTCCGCTCCGCCACAACAGTGTCGAGACTTTTGATGAATACAACACCGGAAAGAACGTCGGAAAAGGAACACCGACCGTATTCTGGGATATCGTCCCGAACAGCGACCAGTGTGAGATTTATGTCTACATGGCAGGCGGCGGATGCACACTTCCTGGAAAGGCGATGGTTTTAATGCCAGGTGCCGGATATGAGGGTGTTGCGAAGTTCGTTCTGGACGTTATGACAAGCTACGGCTTAAACGCATGTCCTCCGCTTCTTGTTGGTGTAGGCGTTGCCACATCTGTCGAGACTGCAGCACTTCTTTCCAAGAAAGCACTGATGCGTCCGATCGGAAGCCACAATGAGAACGAGCGTGCCGCAAAGATGGAAGCACTTCTCGAAAAGGGAATCAATGATATTGGTCTCGGACCGCAGGGCATGGGCGGAAAAGCATCCGTCATGGGTGTCAATATCGAAAACACCGCAAGACATCCATCTGCAATCGGTGTGGCAGTAAACGTTGGCTGCTGGTCCCACCGTCGCGGACACATTATCTTTGATAAAGATTTAAATTACACGATCACAACACATTCGGAGGTGACTTTATAATGGTTGAGGTAAAGAACGGAAAGAAAATTCTGACAACACCGATCAGCGCTGAGGATCTCGAGGGGATCCATGTAGGCGATATCGTATATTTAAACGGAAGCATGACGACCTGCCGTGACGTGGCTCACCGCCGTCTTGTGGAAGAGCACAGGGAACTTCCGGTGGATGTAAAAGATGCGGCGATCTTCCACGCAGGACCGATCATCCGCCCGCTTCCAGATGACAAATTTGAGATGGTCTCCATTGGACCGACAACGAGCATGAGAATGGAAAAGTTCGAGAAGGAATTCGTGGAGCAGACCGGCGTCCGCGTGATCATCGGAAAAGGCGGCATGGGCCCGAATACGGAGTACGCATGCAAGAACTTCAAGGCGATCCACTGCGTATTCCCGGCCGGATGTGCTGTTGTTGCCGCAACCCATGTTGAGCAGATCGTGGAAGCACAGTGGAGAGACCTCGGAATGCCGGAGACCTTATGGCACTGTGATGTGAAGGAACTTGGACCGTTAATCGTCTCCATTGATCCGGACGGTAGAAATCTCTTTGAGGAAAACAAGATCACATTTAACGAGAGAAAAGATAAGGCGTTAGAGGAGATCTATCCGCAGGTAAGTTTCATCAAATAAAGATAACAATATAATAAGTTTTGGGGGAGTACGTCATGGATAATAAATTAGTCATCTGCATTGTCATATTTGCATTGACGCTTTTAAGCTACATTATCAATAAGATCCCGATGTGGGTCACTGCACTTTTATCACTCGCTGCGCTCTACATTACCGGCTGCGTGGACGCAAACGGTGCTCTCGGTGGATTCGCAAATGTCAACACGATCCTCATGGGCGCATGCTTTATGGTAGCATCGGGATTCCGCCGCACATCGCTCGTAAAGATCATGTGTGACTGGCTTTTGAAGCTCACAAATGGTTCATTCATGAAAGTTTATTTCGGATATCTGCTGCTTGGCGTATTGTTGACAAACTTCATGGGAAGTCCGATGGTTGTTTATGCTATTATTGGACCGTTACTCTGCGCACTCTGTGACAGAACCGGAAACAGCCGTTCCAAGTACATTTTCCCGTTAATGGTTATCGTGGTTGCCTGCTGTTTCGCACTTCCTCTTCCGACCTCCATCCAGAAAGCCGGTGAGTTCAACGGTTATTTGGAGACTTACCAGTTTACCGGATTGGAATTTGCTCCGCTCGATTTCTTCTTTGCAAGATTTCCGGTTATCATTCTCTGCCTGGTATGGGCTATGACGATCGGACCGAAAATGTGTCCGAGCAAGGCGGCAGTTGAACTTGCGGCAGCAGAAGAACAGAAGGATATTTCCAGCAAATTGTCTCCGATGGTTGATAAAATTGGTATGGTGATCTTTGTCGTAACCATGATCGGTCTGATTTTCTCCACACAGCTCCACATCGCATCCTGGTGGATCGCCCTTGCAGGCAGTATCCTGATGGCGATGTTCGGAGTTGTGGATCAGAAAAAGGCTCTGGCTGAGATCCCGTGGGAAATGCTGATCCTCTATGCAGGTGCTCTTGCACTTGGAAACGGACTTGTAAATACAGGCGCCGGTGACGCGATCGGTGGCTGGCTCGCGACAGCAGTCGGTGGTACCCACAACAACTACCTCTTAGGCGCTTTATTCTTCGTCATTCCGTTCTTCATGACCCAGTTCATGCTGAACCGTTCCGTGCAGGCAGTATTTGTTCCGATCTGTCTTCTGACCTGCCAGTCATTAGGAGCAGCCCCGATGGGACTTGTTATGTGCGTGGCATCTGCATGCCAGACTGCATTTATGACACCGATGGCGACACCGGCAGTAGCAATGTGTATGGGAGAGGGCGGATATGATCTGAAAGCGCTCTTTAAGAGTGGCTGGCTGATCTGTATTCTGCTTTCAATCGTCAATGTTGTTTATACCATGACTGTATATCCTGCATTCTGATTTTAAAGGGGGAGATCTGGATGCGATCTCCCTCGCGGATAAATTTTTATAGGAGGAAGTACCATGAAGATCACAGATGTAAAACTTGTTTTTGCGAAACATTACCTGTTCGTCCATGTTTACACGGACGAGGGCATCGTCGGCCTCGGAGAGGCGGGCAACTGGGGTTACCTGATGGCGACGGCTGCGGCGATCGAGAAATTCAAGGAATATTTGATAGGAAAAGATCCGTTTAAGATCGAGGATTTTAACCAGAATTTTTACCGTTCCGTATATTTCCGCGGATCCGTAGTCATGAGTGCAATTTCCGCCATCGATATCGCACTCTGGGACATCAAGGGAAAAGCTCTCGGAGTACCGGTCTACGAGCTGCTCGGCGGTCTCACAAGAGATAAGGTCCGTGTTTACGCATCTCCGATGGTGCGGGATAAGGATCCGGAACAGTTGGCGAAGCGCTATATTGACCTGAAGAAGCAGGGATTTACAGCAGCGAAGATCTTTGTCAACGGAAATGACAAGTCCTTAAAAGAAGGCCATGACGAATATTTCTCCGGTCGTATCGAGATGGAACTTGAAAAAGTGAAGATCTGCAGAGAAGCCGTGGGATATGATTTCGATTTCATATTAGAGGCACACCGTGGAATGACGCTTCCGGAAGCAGTTGCGTTCGGACGTGCAGTGGAGCCATATCGCCCGATGGTTCTGGAGGATCCGGTGACACCGGATAACTATGATACCATGGCAGAAGTAGCGTCAAAGATCGGCGTTCCGATCGCTACCGGTGAGCGCTTCACAAGTCTCAGAGAATTTGAGGTCCTGATGAGCCGCCATGCTGCTCAGTATGTCCGCCCGGACGTATGCGCCATCGGTGGAATCACTACCGCAAAGAAGGTAGCAGCGATCGCGGAGGCACACGATGTTCTCGTGATCCCGCACAATCCGTTAGGTCCGGTATCCACCGCAGCCTGCCTGCAGATCTGCGCAAGCATTCCAAACCTTGGAATTCAGGAGCTTCCGGGCTTCTGCCTGAATGGTCAGGAAGATGCAATGGTGAAGGAACCGTTAAAATTCAAGGACGGTTATCTGGAAATCCCATCCAAGCCTGGTATCGGTGTGGAACTTTCGGAGAACGCATCGGAGCTTTATCCGCTTCATGAGCGTGGAAGCAACTCCGCAAAACGGTACTTTGACGGTTCTGTCAAAGACATGTAGGAGTGTCTGAAGAACGATATATTTTCATCAGACAATTAATAAGCCCCCCTCATTATACAATTTTTCATATACCCCTTATCTTTAGTAACTGCTTGGAACTGTAAGCGGTTGCAAGCGACAGCCGCCCCTGATTTCAGAGGCGGCTGTTGACTTATAAGAAGCGGAGACAGAAGAAAGAAAATCGCGTCATTCAGCGGCAAAGGATAATTACAGAAGGGAGAATATCTATGAAACATCATTATGATAATCTGGAAATGACAGTAACATATGGAAAAGATAGAGAAATAGAAATTCAGGTCACGAATCATAACACGTTCCGTGTTGGGAATATTACGGTGACAATAGAATACGCAGGGACAAAACGGATAGATTTTATTGGACGGATCGAGGCACACGGAACATGGAAGAGCGGCGATCATACAGATCAGATTCCACCCTTTCATCCGGTATCTTTCTATGAGGGAAAAGAGCAGGTCATCGATCCAAAGCTTTATGATGAAAAAACGGGGGTTTACCACGGTGAACCATTTCATGCCCTTGTATGGAGAAACGAGGAAAAAAAGAGGACATGGAAGCGATCTCATACATGGATATCTGAAGATCCGGCGGCAGTGGTAACATTAGATTATATCGCGGACGGACCAAGAGTTGCCTTTACCGGACACAGCTTTACAGGACTCTGGGACAGTGCCTATGAATATTTCCGACAGATGGCGGAGGCGGACGGATACCATGCGCAGGTGGCATATAGCTACTGGGGAGGAACAGGAATTGCCCAGTATGCAGGGCTGATCCCGGAAAGCATGGAACGTGCTGAACAGTGCAAAAAAGTGATGGACGCAAATGTGGAGTATGATTTCTGTTTCTTTGTGGGAAATAGTGATGAGGCACTTGCAACATACAGCGGAAAGCCGGGAGCAGAGGACTATTCTCTGCGGGAAAATATGGAGAAGGCAGTCAGAATCCTGAAGAAACGGGCAGAAGAAAAACACGCGAAGATGGTTCTGTGGGCACCTCATGCTTATCAGTATGGATTTTTCCGGGATAAGACAGAGAAACCATGGAAAATAGGAAACGTGGGAGACTGGTATGAACGGGATGGATGGAGATATCAGCTGACCCTGTCGGAGCAGGAGATGGTGGAGAGAAATATGGAGTGGTACCGACATCTCTGTGAAGAACCGGAAAATAAGGGAATCCTGCTGGCACCGGTGGTGAGGGCATATCATGAAGTCGTGAAGTGTGGAATCGGAGATCCATATCTCGCAGAAGAGAAAACAGGAGATTTTGGACACCAGAATAATCTTGGCAATTATATCTCTGCCTGCGTCTGCTTTGAAATCGTTTTCGGAGAGATGCCGAAAGCAGACTTTGTGCCTGTCTCCCACACCTGGGGAATGGGAGGCGGAACACTTACGCCGCATCAGGCGGCGATGATCCGCAAGAAGGTCCATGAGGTGATGGAAGAGGAGCGGACTCGCTAAATACGATAAACCAGCCCCCACCTTGGGAAAAATAAGGCGGGGGCTATATAATGAATATTGGAGGAAGCAAAATTATAAAGAAATCAGCAAATTTAGTCATGCAGTACATCCGCAAAGACGCGGAGCGCATTCTGATAACATATCTTATCGATCTCAGACGGGGAAAATTCTTTTTCCATAGCGGCGATCAGTCCCGGAAATCCCGAATAATCCTTCATTTCCAGACCACACTCAATTCCGTCAAAATCAGATCCGATGGCAACGGTATCGATTCCGGCAACATCGGCGATGTACCTCATATGATGGACGATCTGTTCATTTCGGCAACAGATTCAAGACCAAACGACTTTAATCCACGGGCATGCTCAACGGGGGAATTGCTGCTGGGATATCCCATACAGTTTTCATAATTCCAGATCAGACCGATCATGCGGACACCACGGTCATAGAATGTCTGAAGATTGGAAAGATTTCCGTCAGCGGCTGTACAGTCTTCCATGGTGAGCAGCGCAGAAATTTTATTCTGAGAAGGTGCTTTCCGAATATCGTAGGAGTTACGGACCGGCATAAAAAGTTCCGGCATGGAAGTAATCTCGCGATCAAAGAGATCTACGGTATCATGAAACCATTTCAGAGGAGAATCAGTGATCTGGTGGCGTTCCGCAATTCCGTTTGTCGGTGTAAACACGGCAAAGCTTTGGAGAAGAGAGTTGCCGATGCAGAGCTTTTCCGGGGTAATATGTCCCTCATATTCCGATAAATGCTTGTTCTGGAATCGAAGCTCCAGCAAAGTATCACAGTGGAGATCAACGATAAGATGAGAATTCATATGACAATCCTTTCCTTATATAGAATGCGTACTGCCGCAGCAAATAGATGCAGCGGCAGTACTATAAAAAAAGAGAGGCAACGAAGTGAATAAAAGGAGGTTTAGGAGGGTTAAAAGGTATGGGTATTATCTGATTTCATTGCCGTCTATCAAAACATGATGGATCTGACCGCTTATTTCAAACGGGGATCCATTGGTGATCACAACGTCAGCGTCCTTGCCGACTTCAAGAGAACCAACCCGGTCAGCAATTCCGATATGCTCGGCTGCGCAGATCGTAATTGCGCGGAGAGCATCGTATTCGCCCATTCCGGCCTTGATTGCAAAACCTGCTAAGAGCGGAAGATAATGTAGAGGAACAACAGGAGCGTCTGTGATGATGGAAACATGGCAGCCAGCGTTGGCTAAGATACCGGCGGTTTCCCAGCATTTATTGTGCATTTCGAATTTTGACGCATGTCCAAAGGATGGACCAACGGCAAGAGGAAGATTTTCTTTTACAAGCTCATCTACAATGAGATGACCTTCAGTGACATGCTCCAGAGTGATATCAAGACCAAATTCTTTTGCAACACGGATCGCGTTGAAGATATCGTTTGCCTGGTGTGCATGAGCTTTTAATGGGATTTTATGCTCAAGGACCGGGATCAGAGCCTCACATTTTGCGTCATAGACCGGCATCTTTGTAATGTCACCATCAGCAGCATCAACTTTTGCTTTGTACTGGATTGCTTTGCGGAATGCCTCACGGATCAGTGCAACATTTGTCATACGGGTCGCAATTTTTTTATCACCATAACGTCGCTTGGGATTCTCACCGAAAGCACATTTCATGGCAATCGCTTCCTTGACGATCATATTGTCAACACGCTTTCCGTTCGGTTTGATAGCGGTAAATGTTCCGCCAAGAGCGTTGGTGCTGCCTGGACCTGTTGCAAAGCAGGTGATACCGGCTTTTGCGGCCATATTAAGGCACGGATCCATCGCGTTAATTCCGTCAATAGCCCGGAGCTGCGGAGTGACAGGGTCATTTGTTTCATTGTAATCGGCACCAGCATTTCCGGAGCCGTATCCATCGAGACCAATATGGCAGTGCGCCTCCACAAATCCCGGTCATACGTCAAGCCCGGACGCATCGATCACCTTTTCAAAGCTGCCATTGATCTGCGGTGCGATTTCTACAATTTTACCGGCATCAATAAGAATATCAGCCAAAACCGGTTCTTTTGAAACTGCGGTATGAAGGGTACCATTTTTAATACACAGCATGGCGAATCTCCTTTTCGTTTAAGATATCTCCAGTTTAATGATTTCAGAGAAGAAAGTCAAAATCCCAATAGTTTCTTTAAAAGAAACTTTTTGCAGAAATTTTACATTTGGAATAGAATTTAAAGTAGTATTGTGCTAAAATAAAGGGAAAAGGAAAGAAAACAGTCATATTTTATCAAAATCTGGATTTTAACGACACTTGCAATAACACAGAAAGAGATGAAGAGCAGGGACCGCTGGCGGTACTATTACGGGAAAGGAAGGGAAAACAATGTCGGAATTAAACCGGGAGATCGGAGGACTTATAAGAAACTACAGAAAAGCGAAGAATCTTACGCAGGACGAACTTTCGGAAAAGATCTGCAAAAGTAAATCAACGATCTCGAAATATGAAAAAGGAGAGATTGCCGTGGACATTGAAACGCTCTACGAGATCGCGGACGCGATCGGTGTCCATGTAGAGCAGCTTCTCTCACAGCGATCATTTGAACGAAAGGAAATGCAGAACGAGTTTTGTCCGGCATTCTTTCGGGGAAGAAACCGTTTTTATGGATATATATTTGATGGAAGGAGCAATCAGTTAATACGCTGTGTATTTGACCTTCTCTCAAAAGACGAAAGAAACCGTGATAAAGTTATGATGTATATGAATTTTAAGGATTACGCGCACTACCAGAAATGTGAAAATACATACTGGGGATACATGGAACATTATAACGCAGTTACTAATATCCACCTTGTAAATCAGGACTCTCCGATGGAGAAGGCAAGCGCCCAGTTACTGGCGTCATATCTTGATTCAGATACAAAATGGGGACTGTTTAATGGGTTTTCATCCAGACCTATGATGCCGATCGCAGCAAAGATGCTGTTCTCAAAAGAAAAACTGAAAGAGGATGATGCACTTTTATCCTCTTTAAAAATATCAAAAGAGGACATCCGGGTGATGAAACTTTACAATATGATGGCGATCACCTGACGGAAAAAACAATGCCGGATAGTATGAAAAATGTAACTGGCAGGTTTCCTAAAAATCATATTCTAAAAAGAATTAGGGGATTTTTTGGTGAGAAGGATATAATTTTGGAGGATCGGTCAAAAAAGTTTATTTTCATTCAAAAAATAAATATAAAAATCCACTCTGAGGAAACAAGAGGCGTTTTGACAGAGGGGATGCTGATTGGTACAATGTGTTCATAGCAAAGCATATTGCACAAAAAGAGATCAGCATCCCCTCTTTTTTGTGCAAAAAACGACAAGAGGAAAGGAGAAAACGAATGACAAAGCTTTCCATGAAAACGATACGTTTCCATATGATCACAGGAGTCTGTATTGGTATGATCTGGATGATATTTTCCCACGACCGGATCGGAGTTATGTACTTTGGAAAGCTTGTAGAGATGGCAGATGCGGATGAGCTGTTCCGCTACCCGCTGCATCCGTATACACGGTCACTTTTATCAGCGATCCCGGAACCGGATCCGATCAAGGAGAAGAAAAGGGTAAAAATCCATTATGACCCGTCGATTCACAATTACAGTGATGAGAACAGACCATCTTACCACGAAGTAAGCCCGGGTCACATGATCTACTGCTCAGACAGTGAGTTTGAAGAGTATAAAAAGATCAGACAGGCTGTAACAATCCAGTAGATAAATAGGAATCATTACAGTAAAAATAATGAAATTGCGAGGAAAACGATATGTATAATTTTGATGAGATCATTGACAGACGTCATACGAATGCAATGAACACGGATGGTTTCCGTGACTATATCTTCCATGCGGATGAGACAATGAAATTTCCGTATCAGGATGAAGAGTTTATCCGTATGTGGGTGGCGGATATGGAGTTTGCCACACCGGATGTTGTCATCGACGGAATTAAAAAGAGACTGGAAAAGCGTATTTTCGGTTACACAAGAGTTTTTGAGAAGAGCTATTATGACGCATTCGCGGCATGGTGCAAGAGCAAATACGACTGGACATTCGACCGCAAAGAACTGGTAATGTCCAACGGTATTATCCCGGCTCTGTTTGAGATGGTTGAGTATATCTGCAAACCGGATGAAAAGGTTCTTTTCCTGACCCCATCCTATGCATATTTTAAATATGCGGCAGATGCCAGCCACCGCGAGTCTGTTTGCTCCGATCTGATCAACACAGATGGATACTATACCATTGACTATGAGGATCTTGAAAAGAAAGCGGCAGATGAGAAAACAACGCTCTTTATCCTCTGCAATCCTCACAACCCAAGTGGACGTGTATGGAAGGAAGAGGAGTTAAAGAAAATCGGTGAGATCATTGAAAAGAACAATATGTGGGTGATTTCTGATGAGATCCACTGCGATCTGCTCCGGCTTGATCAGAAGCATATTCCGCTGGGAAAGGTTATGCCGGACTATAAAAAGCTTGTAACATGCATGGCGCCGAGTAAGACATTCAACCTTGCAGGTCTCATGATCTCCAATGTCATGATCCGTGATGAGGGATTAAAAAACATTTGGCTTTCCAAACATTATAACTTTGATAACCCATTGAGCATTGCAGCTGCCCAGGCCGCATACGAGGGCGGAGATGCATGGCTTCAGGAGTTACGTGCTTATCTTGATGGAAACTTTGAATTTACGCAGGAATACTTAAAAGAGCATCTTCCAAAAGCAACCTTCCGTATTTCTGAGGCAACGTATCTTGCCTGGGTAGATCTCAGCAAATATTTTGAACCGGATGAAGTTCTTCCGCTGTTCTTTGCATACAAGGCAGGCGTTCTTCTCGAAGGCGGAAATATGTTTGTACAGCATTCAGATGGATTTATCCGCCTGAACCTTGCATGCCCACGCGCAACTCTTGAGGAAGGTTTAAAGAGGATCTGCGAGGCAGTCAATACGAAACATACAGAGAAGTATTATGGAGAAGAGAAGTAGTTAATACATAAATACAAAAAGCGGTTCTTCCCGCAATGGGACGAGCCGCTTTTTGTGTGATGGGTTTCTATCTGAAATTAAGGATTGTTAATGGGCTGTTTTACTGCGCTTTCCGCTGCATTTTCGCAACGAGGGCGCTGGTCCTCTGACGGTAGTCGTCGAGTTCGGTGACGATTCCCATGAAAGAGGAGATAAGATCTAAGGAGGCGCGCAGAGAACTCTGCTCACCCTGTACGACTGCGCGTTTTGTGAGGCGCATAGCCTGCTGCGGCGCTGCCAGAAGCTTCTCCATATACTGCTCCACAAATGCGTCAAGCTCTGCATCCGGGACGCAGTGGGTAACGAGACCCATATCTGCGGCTTCTTTTCCCTTTAATGTGCGGGCTGTCCAGAACAGGTCTAAAGCTTTGTCCCGGCCGACGAGACGGGGCAGGAAATATGCTCCGCCGTCACCAGGTACAATTCCGGCATTAAAATAGCTTTCCGACATGGAAGCACTCTCCCCGGCGATCCGCACATCGCACATGAGAGCCATGTCAAGACCGGCACCGACTGCGGCACCATGGATCTTGGCAACCACCGGTTTATCGATTTCTTCTAAAAGAAGCGGAATTCTTTGGATTCCCTTCCAGAGTGAATTCTTTCTTGCGAGGGCTGTGGAGGAGATATCTTCATGACTTTCGAAGAATCCGTCACCGGCTGCCATTGCCTTGACGTCACCGCCTGCGCAGAACGCTTTTCCGTTTCCAGAAAGCAGAAGCGCATATACATCATCGTTGTCACGGACATCTTCCAGTGCTTCTGTCCAGAGACGGATCATCTCCTCGCTGAAACAGTTGAGCTGCTTCGGACGATTCAGTGTGATGCGTGCAAGGTGGTTGTGTACTTCATAGATCAAGTCTGCCATAGAATATCTCCTCCTCTATTTACTCTCTCAATATACCATATTGTGGAACTGATTTCATTATATGGAATTCCACACAGAATGTCAAGCCCTTGAAACTGGTTTTAACGTAAAATTTGCAAAAAAATATTGTCCAGAATCGAAAAATCCTGAACAATATCACAAGGCGAAAAAGTATTACATTCTATATCACAATATGAAATTCTGTTACAGACGTAATGATTTAACCATCCGCACACTTGATTTACAGAGAGAGCAGCATCCACCCCGCCGCGCACATAATTATGAGAAATATGAGATTGTAAAGGGTGAATACCATCATGTACGTTCCAGACTTTGCTTCCGGAAGCTCAGCGTAGGCCCGGTAGGAGATCACGCTTGCCATGGATGCGATCAGGGTACCAAGACCGCCGACATTCACACCAAAAAGCAGAGGACGCACCGCACCGGTAAAGCCGGAGAGCAGGATTGCCGCGGGGACATTGCTGATGCACTGGCTTAAGAGAACACCTGCCGGAAATTCATGACCGGAGATCAGCTTCGTGAGGAGTCCGGAGATCGCAGGGATCCGTTCCATATTGCCGATAAAGATAAAGAAGCAGACGAATGTCAGGAGCAGAAAGTAGTCGACCCGGATAAACAGCGAGCGGTCCTTTATGAGAACAGCGGTCAGGATGATGAAAAACATGACCGGCCAGGAATAGATCCGAATGACGCAGCCCAGACAGACGAGAAAAAGCGCCAGATAGAAGATCAGAGAACTCTTCGTGGGGCATTCGTCCTGATGAAGGGAGGTCCGGCTGAGGGTGATGGCTTTATTTTTCAGCAGAAAAACGGCAGCTACAAGCAGCAGGGCTGAGAGTACCGTTAACGGCAGCATGTATCCCACAAGCTCACCGGCAGAGAGGCCGAAGGAAGAGTAGAGATACAGGTTTTGTGGATTCCCGATGGGTGTTGCCATGCTGCCGAGGTTCGCGGCGATGGTCTGAAGGACGATCACGGGGATCATGAGCTCCGGAAGTCCAGCCATATTGAGGATCAGGATGGAAAACGGGACAAATGTGATCAGGGACACGTCGTTCGTGATCAGCATGCTGGAGAAAAAGCAGAGTGCTGTCAGGGTGAAGGCAAGCTGGCGAGTGGAATGCATTCCGGCGAGCAGGGATGATCCGAGATAACGGAACAGACCGATCTCCTTCAGCCCGGCGACCACCGTCATCAGGGAGAAGAGGAGTGCCAGAGTGCGGAAGTCAATGTAAGACAGATACTCCGGTGACGGAGCGACAAAAAACATGGAGAGGACCGCCAGAACCGCTGCCGCGGAAAGGACTGGTTCTTTTTTTATGAATGACATGGATCGATTTCCTTCCTTATATAAATATTGTGCATGCGGCAGAAGACAGAAAAAATGTATACAAAGTGCCGCCCTGCAATTCAAGTCGAACATCCGAGAGACTTGGCGCGTGATTCTGGTCAGCGAAGCTGACAAATCCTATCAAAGTCACTGCCTATCCTGTGGGATGGGAACAACCGTGTTACTGTACACGGGTAGGAATTTTCTGAACTGAAAATTCCGTACAATACAGTGGTGGTAGTGGATTTTGCCGATTTGGAATGCGAAGCATCGGCAAAATCAGTTACTGTTTGCGCAAGGCGTGAACAGTAACCAACTGCAAAACTTCTGTAATTATTATAAACAGTGGCTTTACGAATGTAAAGAAGAAGAGTATACTGTACATGTTTGGTCATTGCACACAGGTAGGAATTTTCTGAACTGAAAATTCCGTACAATACAGTGGTGGCAGTGGATTTTGCCGATTTGGAATGCAAAGCATCGGCAAAATCAGTTACTGTTTGGGCTTCTTTCATGCCCGTATAGACAATGATGTCAGAATAATGGAAAGCGGCAGCTCTGGATGAAAATTCCTGGGTGCCGCTAATTTACGCGGAACAGCAGCGCATAAAAAGGACAGGATGTCTGCTGTTTCTGTTTGAGGGAGGAATATTATGGGGAACAACAAGTTTTCAATTGCCAGTGTTGGAAACCGGCGGGCATTCCGGGATGGAGCCCGGGACGGGGTGCCGATCGCGCTCGGGTATTTTGCGGTATCTTTTTCACTGGGAATCGTGGCGCGGAATGTCGGGATGACACCGATTCAGGGAATGATCACAAGCGCACTCTGCAACGCGTCCGCAGGGGAATACGCGGGCTTTACGATGATCGCCGCGGGGGCAGCGTATATTGAGATGGCGATCGTGACACTGATCGCGAACGCGAGATATTTACTGATGAGCTGTGCCATGAGCCAGAGAATGGATCCGGATATGCCGTTTTTCCACAGGCTTCTCATGGCTTTTGATATTACCGATGAGCTGTTCGGAATTACGATCGCAAGACCGGGCTGCTTAAATCCCTGGTATATGTACGGGGCAATCGCATTAGCGCTTCCCGGCTGGGCTGTCGGAACAGCCCTCGGTGCGCTGGCAGGTAATCTGATGCCGTGGCGTCTTGTGAGCGCCTTCAGCGTGGCACTCTACGGAATGTTCCTTGCGATCATCATTCCACCGGCGAGAAAGAGCCGCATCCTTGCAGGTCTCATCGCCATCAGCTTCGCGGCGAGCTACCTTGCGGAGCATCTGCCGGGGATCTCATCGATCTCCAGCGGCACGAGAACGATCATTCTGACTGTTGTGCTCTCATCCGCAGCAGCGATTCTCTTCCCACATCCGGCAGAGGACAGCGCGGCTGATACTCCCAAGGAAACAACGGAAGAAACTCATGTCCATTCTGCAGACGCGGCAAAACAGGGCGCTTAAAAGAAAAAGAAATTTTTGAAAACTGTCTTGTTAAATTAAGAAGGAACACAGAAAAAACATGGAAAAGAATATTTATCTTTATATTGCGGTGATGGCGGGTGTCTCTTACATGATCCGTGTCCTGCCGCTCACATTGATCCGGAAACCGATCAAAAATCAGTTTATCCAGTCATTCTTATATTACGTCCCATATGTGACGTTAGCTGTTATGACGTTTCCGGCGATCCTCTCCGCCACAAACAGTACGGTGTCGGCGGCGCTGGCGCTGGTCATCGGAATCATCGCGGCATGGTGCGGAAGAAGTCTCCTGTCCGTTGCGGTGATCTGCTGCGCGATGGTATTCATTACGGAATTTTTCTTAGTGTAGTAAAAATACATAAAACACATATATTAAATAAAACAAAAGCAGTTTCGGTATCTGATCATCCATCAATCAAATGACCGTGCTGCTTTTTTACTTTATAGAAGACCGATTACGGCATTCTCGCAGGGCGTGAAAAACCAAGAAAAAAAGCAGTACATGGCGCAGAAAAACGGAATGCGGCGGTATCCCAGACCAATGCTTTAACGTTGTAAAATAAATGAGATAAAATCCCATTGTCTGAAATTTCATAATACGAAATATATTCCATTTTGGCAAAAATGCTGATTTTCTACGCGGAAATTTGGCAATTATTTGGAAGAATCGTACTTGTATTTGTGCGGGAAAGTTGTTATAATCAGTAGCCGTGTTGAGCGAAAAAAAAGAGTAATGGCTCATAAAAGCTGATTACATGGAGGTTTACCCATGAAGAAATTATTTGCATTCTGCGCAGGACTTCTGGCGGTCTTAAACCAGACTGCAGTTACAGCGCTTGCGGCAGAACCAGAGGCTGCCGGGGCGGCAGCACAGACGCCGTTATGGCTTTGTATTCCATTTGCAGGACTCCTGCTCTGCATTGCGGTCCTTCCGCTTGTGAAAGCAGAGTGGTGGGAGGCGCACCAGCCGCACGCGGTCGTGTTCTGGTCCCTGCTGTTCCTGATCCCGTTCGCCGTGAAGTACGGTGTGCCGAAGGCGGCGGAGACGACACTGGAATGTATCATAAACGACTACCTGACATTCATCGTCCTTCTTTTCGGATTGTTCTGTGTATCCGGTAATATTACCCTGTCAGGTGATCTCGCTGGTTCCCCGAGGATCAATGTGGGACTTCTGGCACTCGGAACCCTGTTATCCAGCTGGATCGGAACCACCGGAGCCAGTATGTTAATGATCCGTCCGATCATCAAGATGAACGCGTGGAGAAAGAGAAGACGCCACATCGTGATCTTCTTTATCTTTATGGTGTCCAATATGGGCGGCTGCCTGACTCCGATCGGAGATCCGCCTCTGCTCATGGGATTCATGCGGGGTGTCCCGTTTTTCTGGAGCTTAAAGCTTTTACCGATCCTGATCTTCAATATGATCATCCTGCTGTTTATCTTCTATCATTTTGATATGAAGGCATACAGAAAAGATATCGCGGCAGGCTTAAAACCGGATATCAGCAAACCGGGTACTGAAGTGAAGATCCGCGGCGGCCACAACCTGATCTTTATCATTATGATCGTGATCGCCGTTATCTTAAGCGGTACCCTGCCGTCCATGCCGATGTTTCAGGATGCCGCAGGAAATGTCCTCGGGATCCATGTATTCGGAGAAGTTACATTATCCTATCCGGCGATCATTGAGTGCGTGATCATCCTTGTATCCGCATTCCTGTCCTTTAAGACGACGGATGGATCGATCCGCCGAGAGAACCACTTTACCTGGGGCGCGATCCACGAGGTTGCAGTTCTCTTCGTCGGTATCTTTATTACAATGCAGCCGGCTCTTATGATCTTAAAGGCGAACGGAGCGGAGCTTGGGATCACAGAACCGTTTGAGATGTTCTGGGCGACCGGTCTGTTATCCAGCTTCCTCGACAATACGCCGACCTATCTGGTATTCCTGACAACAGCAGGCGCATTAGGATTGTCACAGGGCATGGTGACGGCCCTCGGAACCGTTCCGGTCAAGATGCTGGAAGCGATCTCCTGCGGTGCCGTATTTATGGGCGCGAATACATATATCGGCAACGCGCCGAACTTTATGGTCAAATCCATTGCGGATGAGAACGGTATCCGGATGCCTTCGTTCTTCGGATATCTGATCTGGTCCTTTGGAATTCTTGTTCCGGTATTCATTGTGGATACTCTGGTATTCTTTTTATAGGAAGGGGGAGGAAATATGGCTGCAACGAAAGAAGAAATCAAAGAACTGGCAGAACATATCTACGATCTGGATGCGGAGGTCTATGTCCACCTTGGTTCCTCCCTGGGACGTGTATTCAACCGTGACAGAGAGCGCTGTGTTAATGAACTTACGGAGCTCCTCACAACAAGACCGCAGGGACATTTAGTCCGCAGCGAGCTTGGGTTGATCGCGAACATGGCCCGTACCATCGAGGATAAAGAAGAACGCGCGATGTGTATGACCGAGTACAACCGCATCCTCAATGAGGTCATGAGCCTTCCGACAAGCTTCGCCAGCGGCGATGTGATCGACCCGATCCTCGCGAAGTTAAACAGCTTCAACGTAGCGAACCGTTTCTCCAACGACGACCATCTGATTATCTGCATCAGCTGGACATACGGAAGCGGCGGAATCGATGTCGGCTTCAAGCTTGCGGATAAGCTTCATATTAACTACTACGATGCCGATATTTTCGCGGCAGTATTAAAACGCCTCGACGCGGAGAAAGATAAGACGATCCGTGACGCGGCGGGATATGCCCACGTCTCTGAGGAACTGCAGCAGAGTCCGGCGAGCGAGTTTGAGGCAGTGACCCATATGTCCCTGAAGGATCATATCAAATATTTCAGCCGTTACCACGGCCTGAACCGTCAGGATGCCGTCTTCTTCAACCAGAGCGACCTGATCTGTGATATGGCGAAAAAGGAAGACTTTATTATCATGGGCCGCTGTGCCGATGCGATCTTAACGAACAACGGTATTCCGCATATCAGTATCTATATCACTGCACCGATCGAACAGAGGATCCACCGCGCGATCGAGGTAAACTCCGGATTAGACCGGAAAAAAGCGCGCCATTTCCTGAAAAAACTTGACAAAAAACACGCGCATTATTACAATTTCTATACCGGAAGAAGCTGGGGAAACGCGAACAACTACGATCTCTGTATCAACAGCGCAAGCTACGGAATTGACGGTACTGTCGATTTTATTCTGAGAATGATCGGTCGCGATAAGGATAAGAAAAAATCGGAATGATCTCCAAATGAAATGTGCTGCCGGCCTGTTTGCCGGACATGACAAATTATGATTTTGATGCCTGGCTGATATCAGTCAGGCATTTTTATGTAAAAAGAAAGGATCAACAGCATGCAGCTCGATATGACAAAAGGAAAACCGCTGCCGGTGATTTTGCAATTTACGATTCCATTGGTGATCGGAAATATCTTTCAGCAGCTTTATAATATGGCGGACACGATCATCGTCGGCCGCTACGTCGGTGCCGGGGCGCTGGCGGCGGTCGGCTCCACCGGAACGATCATGTTTCTGGCGACCGGCTTTGCTCAGGGAATCACTGCCGGTTTTTCGATCCTTACCGCCCAACGGTATGGGGCGGGGGATAAAAAGGGCGTGAAACGCAGCGTGGCAAACGGAATAATTTTGGCGGTGATCGCAGCGGTCATCCTGACACTGGTCTGTGTGTCGATCATGAACCCGCTTTTGCACCTGATGAATACGCCGTCAGATATCTTTCAGGATGCCTACACGTATATCATGGGAATCAGCGTCGGACTCACGGCAAATATCTTCTACAACCTGTTTTCCTCCTATCTGCGGGCGGTGGGAAACAGTCAGATCCCACTCTTTTTCCTGATATTTTCCGCCTGCCTGAACGTGGGTCTGGATCTGATTTTTATCATCCGCGGCGGCATGGGTGTGGCAGGAGCAGCCTGGGCGACAAATCTGTCCCAGGCGATCTCGGCGGTGCTCTGCGCGGGATATATCTGGGTGAAGGTTCCATCCTTAAAGCCGGAGAGAGAACACTGGAAGATCCACGGAAGCGACACGAGAAACCAGCTTGCGGCCGGGATTCCCATGGCGTTTCAGTTCGCGATCACAGCGTCGGGAACCATGATCATGCAGTCCGCTATCAACCTCTTCGGTTCCGTGGCAGTTGCGGCTTACACAGCTGCGGCGAAGCTCCAGAGTCTCGTGATCCAGGGCATGATCGCCATGGGACAGACGATGGCGACCTACGGCGGGCAGAACTACGGCTGTGGGGATGTAAAGCGGATCAAGGCAGGGGTAAAGGCAGCGCTCCTTGCGGAGTTTGTGTATTCCGTCGCAGTAGCATTACTCATGTGTGCGCTGCTCAGACCATGTCTCGGACTTTTCTTTACCGGGGACGTGGATATTTCAGCGATGATGCCGTGGGCGGAGACTTACTGCTATATGACTGCGCTGTTTTTCCTGCCGCTCTGCACGATCTTTATTTTCCGCAATATCATGCAGGGCTGCGGATATGGCTTCCTGCCGATGATGGGAGGTGTATCGGAACTCATCGCGAGACTGATTGTCTCCATGGCGGCGATGAAGCTTTTGAGCTATCCGCTCGCCTGTTTCGCCGATCCGGCGGCATGGATCGCAGCGGCGGTATTTACGGGTGTCTCGTATCTCTTTGTGATAAAAAAGATCGGGAGAGAGCTTAAGGAAAAGACAACTTAGGTTCCTGAGACTGGTGATGTGACACATGGCTATCTGTGGTTTTTACTTGCGGGAATTTCCCTCACTGGTCTTCTGGCACTGATACTCGGAAAGGAGCACTCTGACAGAAGGAGAAAGAGCTGATGGCGGAAGGAAAGAAGAAACAGAAAAAAAGCCCATGGTGGTACAAATTAGGAATCCTGGTGTTCGGCGCGGTGTTTTGCGTCTCCGCCTTTATGGCGGGGCGGGATTACCTGGCGGCCAAAAAGGAAGCGGACGCGTTCGACAGCCTGAGTAAGCTGGCGGCGGATTACGCGGAGGAAAAAGCTCCGGCAGATCTGACGGAGAGTGCCGGGGAGACAACGGATCAGGAGAAAGCGGCGGAGTGGGCAGAACTCTTAAAGGAGGCTGCCGGATACGCGGCGCTTAAGAATGAGAACCCCGATTACGTCGGCTGGATCAGGATCCCGGATACAAGGATCGATTACCCGGTGGTGGACCGGGAGTCTGATCCGGAATATTACCTCCACAGGGCCTTTGATGGTTCCAAGTCATTTGGCGGAACCCCGTTTCTCGGCGAGGCATCCGGCGTGGACACGAAGTGTCTGATCATCTATGGGCACAACATGAAAAACGGGTCCATATTCGGAACCCTTGATTCCTACAAAAAGGCTGATTACTGGAAAGAACATCCGATCGTCCGTTTTTACGTCGACGGAGAACCGCGGACTTATGAGGTCTTTGCGGCGGTGGAGACGCAGGTGCTCTATGAAGATGAGGATGGATTCCGGTATTACCGCTACGACGGGGATATCCCGGAGGAGGAATACGATGAGCTGGTGACCTGGCTCAGAGGACATTCCGACTACGACACGGAGATCGTCCCGGAGTACGAGGACCAGATCCTGATGCTGTCCACATGCAGCTACCATACGAAAAATGGACGGTTTGTGGTGGCGGCGAGACGGGTTGCGGAGCCGTAAATATAAGCTGCTATCGCGCAGGTCCGCGATCAATGGAATGCGGGCCGTGCAGGACAGGGAGAAGAAAAATGCCTTCTGGGTGGAAACTCAGGGGCATTTTGCTGCTGATCCGGAAAAACGCTTGACAGGGCAGGTGGTCTGGGGTATCCTCGACCTAAGACAGATCCGGATTCGGAGAAAGGAAGATGAGCTATGGCAGAGAAGATTTTGATCGTTGTGGATATGCAGAAGGATTTTGTGAACGGAAGTCTCGGCAGCAAGGACGCGGAGGCGATCGTCCCGGCTGTTGTAAAGAAGGCAAAAGAGTTTGATGGGGACCTGATCTTTACGAAGGACACGCATTTCGAGAATTATATGGACACCCAGGAGGGACATTTCCTTCCGGTTCCCCACTGTATGAAAGGAACCGACGGATGGAACCTGATCCCGGAGCTTGAGAAGATTTTCGTGGAGCGCGACGCGGCGATGTATGAGAAGATCACCTTCGGATGTCCGGAGTTAGCGGAAGACCTTCTTGAGAGAAATAAGAAGACACCGATCGAGTCCATCGAGCTTGTGGGACTCTGTACGGATATCTGTGTGGTTTCAAACGCACTCCTCATCAAAGCGTTCCTCCCGGAGACCCCGGTCTTCGTGGATTCCGCATGTGCGGCAGGCGTGACGAGGGAAAGACATGAGGCGGCTTTAGAGACCATGAGAAGCTGTCAGATCGTGGTGAAGTAAGAAAATTAAAGATTTAGAGTGAAATGATGTGCAGATATGGAGATCCTTTTATGGAGGGGACCTATATCTGCACATTTTTGTATATAGGAAAATTCGAGGAATGCACTGCTATACCAGAGGACGATAACGTATCAGGAATACGCATCTGCGCAAAAATACAGACTGCTGCGGCGCGGGAATGCGTTGAGATATAGGATAGGAATCTTGCCCGCATAAATTCTCAAATTCTGTAATAAGATGGTAAAAATATCATCGAGGGGCAACCCTATGAAGGAATATATTGAAGAACGGGCGATCCAGATCGCGAACTATATTATTGACGAGAATGCGACGGTGAGACAGACGGCGAAACGGTTTGGAATCTCAAAGAGCACGGTACACAAGGATGTGACGGATCGTCTGATCCATATCGATCCGTCCCTGGCGGCACAGGCGAGAGTGGTTCTGGATATCAACAAGGCGGAGCGGCATATCCGCGGCGGGCTTGCGACGAAGGAGAAGTACGAGCATGAACATCAGCTGCAGGCCTGCAGCAGGGTGGAGATGTGAGAGGGAAACTGCTGCGGATATTTTGAGAGAAAAAATCTCAGTATCGACAAAAGGTCTGAAAACTGTTGAAAAATCCGATTGAATTTTCGAAATACATGCGATAGAATGGGAGCAGGACTGTTTCTGCAAGGGGAAACCCGGAAAAGATTCCTTCCGGAACAGCCTTATCAGAGGCAGAAAAAGTGACATGAAAGAAACGAACGGAGGAATAAATCATGAGCAAAATAGAGGCAATAATCGAGAAAGTTAAAGCACTTATCAATGCGCCGTCCTGCTGTGCGGAGGCAAATGAAGCTGCAAACAAATGGCTTGAAGCCGTCAATACAGAGAAACAGGACGAGGCAGCAAAGGCGCTGATCGAGGAGATCGCGGCAGATATTATCCCGATCGATGGTCTGATCGCTTTTGCGGGATCTGAGGATGGGAAGAAGATCTTTGGAGAGGAAAAGGCAGCAGGAATCGAGGCTCACGCGAAGAAGATCAAGGCAGAGGGCGCGAGATTCTGCGACTGTCCGGCATGCACAGCTGTTGCTGCAATCTTAGCTGACAAAGCAGATCTCTACGCACCGACATACAGCCTCACATGGACTGTTACCGATGACATGACCGCAAAACACATCGGCAGCGCCGGTTCCAAGATCCTCTCCACCCCGAACATGGTGGCTCTTATGGAGGACGCAGCCCTGGAACTTGCGAAATCCTACCTCGAAGAGGGACAGACGACCGTCGGCGCGGAGATCCACTGCCGCCACCTGGCACCGACACCGGTGGGAATGAAAGTGACAGCTACCGCGAAGCTCCGCAGCATCGAGAGAAGAAAGCTCTGGTTCGACATTGAAGTGAACGATGAAAAAGGCAAGTGCGGAGAAGGTTCCCACCTGCGCGTTATCGTAAACTCCAAGGCGATGAGTGAGAAGGCGGAGAAGAAAGCAGAATAATCCGACAGCAAAGGAGAAGAGACACATGGGAAAACACACCATCGATCCGCAGATCAGCGCGGAACACCTTGCGGGCGCGGTCCGCTTCGCAACCGTATCAAACGCGGACAATTCACTGACTGACTACACAAAATTTGACGCGTTCCACGAGTATTTAAAGGAAACATACCCGTTAGTACATAAACACCTGACCCTGGAACATACCGGACAGGCAGGACTTCTCTATCACTGGAAAGGAACCGGAAAATCCGGTGCCGCGCCGCTTCTCTTAATGGCGCATCAGGACGTTGTCCCGGAAGGCGACCTTGAAAAGTGGACATATCCGCCATACTCCGGAACCATCGCCGATGGAAAGATCTGGGGCCGCGGATCCAGTGACTGCAAGAGCAACCTGATCGGACAGCTGGAAGCCGTTGAGGCACTTCTGGAAAAAGGCTACGAGCCGGACTATGACCTTTACCTTTCCTACGGATACATGGAGGAGGTCGCAGGTGGAAAGATCCCGGCGGAGACACTCCGCGGAACCGGCATCCGCTTCGGCGCCGTCCTTGACGAAGGCGGCGGAGTCCGCCCGGGAAGTGATTACGGAATCGACGATAAGGGACTCTGCACCATTGGTCTCTGCGAAAAAGGATATGTGGACTTTGAACTCTCCTACACCGCAAAAGGCGGACATTCCAGCCGCCCGGGCGAGAATTTCGCGACGACCATGATTGCAAAGGCACTGATCGCGATCCAGGAGAATCCGATGCCATATCGCGTGACGGATACGATCCGACGTCGCTTCGAGGTCCTTGCGCCGTATATGGCGAAGGAAAATCCGGAGCTGGCAAAGCTGCTTGAGAAACCGGATGAGAATCTGGAAAAGCTTGTTCCGTACTTTAAGAAAGATCCGGCCCTCGACGCGATGTTCCACACCACCGTCGTTCCGACGATGCTTTCCGGATCTGCCCAGGCGAACATTCTTCCGGCGAAGGTCACCGCAGTTGTAAACAGCCGTATCCTCACGGGAGATACCGTTGAGAGCGTAAAGAAACACCTGGAAGACATCGTGCCGGATGAGGTGGAAGTGCGCGTTCTCAAAGGTAACAACGCGTCCCCGACATCCCTGTACGACGGAGCCATCAAAGACCTTCTCGTTGAGATCAGCGGTAAGATCTATGGCGATGTGATCCCGTGTCCGGAGATGATGCTCGGCGGAACAGACGCGAGATACGTCTACGACCTCAGCGACCGCGTATACCGCTTCTCAATGATCTACGCGCGAGAAGACCATCATGTCCATGCAGCGAACGAGTTCACAGGAGTAGAAGAGCTGGCGGACAGCATCGACTTCTATATGGAACTGCTGACCAGATATGGGGAGACCGCGAAATAATTATATGAAAATCTTTTAAGCTAACAAAAACAAACTCAGAGCCAGGGATATAAGTCTCTGGCTCTTTCTGATTATTATTAATCTAAATAACTTTTCATTGCCTTTAAGGCATTTTTTTCCAGACGGGACACCTGCGCCTGACTAATTCCAACTTCCCCCGCAACCTCCGTCTGCGTCTTCCCCTCAAAAAACCTCATATCAATAATCCGCCTCTCCCTGACCGGCAGCCTCTTCATCGCCTCACTCAGAGAAAGCTGCTCCACCCAATTTTCCTCCCGGTTCTTTTTATCACTGATCTGATCCATCACACAAAGCGGATCCCCACCATCCGTATAAACCGGCTCATAAAGACTCACCGGACTCTGGATCGCATCCATCGCATAGGTGATCTCCTCTTTCGAGATCCCCACCTCATCCGCGATCTCCATGATCGTAGGTTCCCGCAGATTCTTCTTCGTGAGAAGCTCCCGCGCTGAAAGCGCCTTATAAGCCGTATCCCTGAGCGACCTGCTCACCCGGATCGAATTATTATCTCTCAGATACCGCCGCACCTCCCCCAGGATCATCGGCACCGCATAAGTTGAAAACTTCACATTCTGCGACAGATCAAAATTATCGATGGCCTTGATAAGCCCGATGCACCCGATCTGAAACAAGTCATCCAGATTCTCACTGCTCCCTGAAAACCTCTGGATCACACTTAGAACAAGCCTCAGATTCCCCTTAATATATGTTTCTCTTGCGTCCGTATCTCCATTCTGGATCCGTCTGAAAAGGTCGGTTTTTTCCTCATTCGTCAGAAGCGGGAGCTTAGAAGTATTCACCCCGCAGATCTCAACCTTATATCCTGCCATGACAAGAACCTCCGCAAATTATTTTCATAGAAAATGATTCACGAAAACAGGACAGTTTATACATGAAAAAAACGGGAGTTATTTCCTGAGAATCATTCCTGATTTTGACATCTTATGCGGAATTTTGACATCTTGTGCAGAAAGAATTGCGGGTGGAACAGAAAAAACGTATAATAAAATCAACTATGAACCGTGGAATGGTCTGAAATTTTGCAAGTATAATCCGAGAGAACCTGTCATAAAGGGGGAAATGAATATGAGAAAGAGAAAATGGTATGAACGTATGTCCGCAGCAGTCCTGATTGCTGTCCTTCTGGTCAATCATGGCGATATGGGAATTATGGCGAATGCGGAGACGATAACTGCGCTGGAAGAAAATCTGGAAAAAGAGAATAAAAAAATCGAGGCCGAGACAGCCAGCGCGTCCAATGCGGACGAGAAGCGGGATACAACTGTGGATTCAAACGAGACGACCGAGTCCGACCTTGAGAAGGAGACCGCGACAGCATCGAATGGGAAAGAGAACCCGGCGACGAAGAGAAAAATGGCTAAGCGTGCGATGAATGCGGAGTCGGTTACGGAAGGAATATATACGATCAGCCAGACAGATGGGAAGTTTAAGGTTGTTGGCGGAAGCTTGACAGAAGATGGGGAAAACTTAAATAGTCTGACAGATGCGTTCAACAAGATTTTGAGTTTCGGTACAGATACGAACATAAATATTAATTTTGATAATGTCAATATTAGTAGCGGAGCGCCGAAACTTACGAAAGGCTGCGAATTGACTTTGAAAGGCACATATACGAGTGCAGTTGAAGCATTTATTATTGGCTCAAATGACACATTTATTATACACAATGAGGCTGATATAACAACAAGTTCGTATGTTATTCGTAGGTCTAATGCTAAGAATTCTACAGTTATTTTTGAACAAAATGGCGGTACTGTTGAGTCTGTAGATGGCTTTTATATGTATGAAAATGACGTAATTTCTTTAAAAGAAGGAACAATTTATGGAAATGTCTTTGGAAACGGAGGAAAGGGTCGTGTTGAAATAATAGGCGGTACATGGAATGGACAACTGGCATATATAAAAGATATAGATATATGTGGGGGACAACTCAACAATATAAAAGATGATACGAGTATGATTGCTGCAATTAAAGAATGTGGAGAGGTCTCTATCAGCGGAGGAAGTGTTTTCGCAAAAAATACAAAAGGAAAAGCTTTTGCAATTTATATGATAGAAAATACGCAGTTGACTTTAGCTGGAAATATTGATGTATCTGCATCAGGAACAACAAGTGGTTCTATTTATTACGGAGGGGCTTCGACATATCCAGTTATCAATGCGGAAAATGTACAAAACATTGGAGAAAATTTTTTAGTAGTTCCAAGTGATACAACTATGAAAGTGAATCCTGTGTCTAACTGGATTAAGGGATCGAAAACCAATATTGAATATTTGTGTGAGAAGATAAAATTAAAGGTTGTTAATGCGTATGATAATGGTAGTGCAAATGAGTATACAAATTATACTCTGAAAGCAGTAGGTAATTATATTCGTTTTGTTGATAAAAATGCACCTGCAAGTCGGCTTAAATCTGGGGCGATTAAACGCGCGGATATTAAATTGTCTTCGGATAGAACAAACTATGAAGTCTATTATGAAGTAACAACAGACGGAGAAGAGTATAAAGAAACAGTTACATATTCTGCTCAAAATCAGAAGGTATCCGATATTTTAAACGATATTGTTTCAGTAAATACAGGTACTACAGGTCCAGAGATTACAATAGGAAGTATAGAAACACCAATTGAAGAAGACATAACGATTGATACTGGAAGTGCGGATGAAAATAAGACAACGACTTTAAAGGGTGCAATTACTGGAAAAGTTAATGTAACAGGAAGCGGAACCTTGCAGTCAAAGATTAACTGCAGTGGATTTTATGGACGAACTAACAGTGAGATCCATATTACGGATGGACAGATCACTGGAAAGAAAGATGCAAAAGATGCTGTAATTGTATTGGAGGCTGCGAACCTTACAGTAGAGGGTGAACACACAAAAATTTGGGATAAATCAGCGTCTGGAGGTGATCTCTATGCAATCCAGGCAATAGGTGGTGTATCAGTAACAATTAAGGGCGGTGAAATCAAATCAGATAATAATACGGCTGTGTATATATATAGAAGTAGCGGGCAAAAGAAAGACCATGCAACGTTCACGATGGAAGGAGGAACGATTACAGGCGGAGTGTATGGTTTAAGACACGCTCACCTTAATGAAATCAACTTGTCAGGCGGAACGATTACAGGTGGGGCTAATCAGCCCGATGTTTATATGGCACGAGAAATAAATGTCAGCGAAACTGCAAACTTCACGGTCAAGGGAAATTTCCCGTTCACATCTATGCAGATCGAAAGTGCATATTCGAAAAATGAAATCGATTTTACAAAGGCAGCGGTAACAGGAGATAAAAAGATTCTGATCAGCTCTCCGCTGGATGCCAATACCAAAGAGTCGTATGTGAAGCTGTTCAAGGCATCGAACTCAAATTATCAGAATCTCATCAAACATATTGAGCTGACTGGCGGATCTAATCCAATCTGCGTAGTTTATAACGCAAATCCGGTATCTGCAGATCCAACAACCACTGAGATTTATGCGTTCAGCGCACCGAATCTTTATACAGTTCATGTGAAGTATTATACTGGAAAAGATGCAAATAATCCATTTTACGAGGAATATCTTCTGAATCTCAATGATGGCAATCGGAGCTACTTAGGCAATATCAGTTTACCGGATGGCAAAGATTGTAAGGTATGGAGGTATAAAGAAAATTCAAACAGGAATGGCACTGCGGCAGATGTTACAAAAAAGGTTAATGAACTTGTTAATGGAGAACTGTATCCAATGGGTATGGTCCCTGAAATTGAACTTTACGCAGGTTATAGTGTTTCTATCAATGCGTCAGTATCCGAAGAAGATATTACTAAGGAATCAGCTATCATAAAAGGAAATACAGCTGGAACAACTGTATATTACACAAATAAATCTGACTACCAGATATCTACAGGTGAAGAACTCAGAAACGTAGCCAAAAGTACAAAAACACAGAGTGATTTCACGCCGGTTAAAGTAGAGAAAGATGGCACATTTTCAATTCCACTCACAGGCCTCGATCCGCTGAAGAAATATACCTATTATTTAGTTGCAGAAAATTCCAATATGGATGTTTCTGATAGCCGTGCAGTAACATTCACCACAAAAGCCCGTGTTCTGACGGCAGATGATTTTCAGATTGTAGGTGATAGGGAATTCACATACGAGAATAATGGCGCTACACATAAAGTAACCGTAAAACCAGCGGCGGGAAATGAAGAATTATTTGACATTGATTTCGTTGTATACAAAATGAAAAAAGGAGAAGAATATACCGGAAGTTATCTCCAGCCGCAGGCAGCAGCGGGAACATATGGCATATATGTAACTACCAAACCGAAGAAAAGTGGCATTGAGCAGGCTAAATACTTATTAATTGGAGATATGACGATCAAGAAAGCGAAGTTTAATCCAGAGTGGTTTAATACCGTAGACTCGATCACATATGGAACTGAGGAATATGAGAGTTTAAAACCACGGATAAAAGATGAGTATAATGGCGTTAGAGGTCCGGCAGTTACTGAATATGGCCAGATTGAATATAAGCTTTATAACGATAGTAAATTAGCTCAAGAAGTTTTAAGAAATTCCGATGGTCACTATGATTCATCGCCAGATATGAACCAGGATTATGCAACTTATTATATGGGAGTCACCAGCACTGGCGGAGATAACGTGGAGCCGCAGGAAACTCCTGTATTAGTAGGAACACAGATAACTGTTATGCGTGTCACAAATACAATTTCCATAACATCATGCCCGGATATCCGCTACGGAGAAACACCAGAGCCGAAGAGCGAGGCAACAGACACCACCGGCGGTGTTAAGTACACTTACAGCAGCACCAAGAATGGCGAATACACAGACTGGAATGAAAAAAACAAACCTGGAACATGGTATGTAAAGGCAACTGTGGGAAAGAGCCAGAATTATAATGAGGCAACAAGTGATTCGGTTGAATTTGAGGTATCCAAAGCAAAGCTTGTTCCCTCTGTAAGTGCGGTTAAATCAAAGATCTATGACGGCAATACAAATGCTGAAGGAACGCTCACCCTCAGCTCCACTGACGGAAACCCGATCCTCTCAGAGGATGCGGTGGCATTAGAGGCAAAGGGAACTTTCACATGGACATCCAAGGACGCTGGAACAAACACTGTGAATGTTACAGGCATTGCGTTGGATTCCAAATTTGAGGATCGCTATGAACTTACAACGAGTGAACTTTCCAATGTTTCCTGCAGCGGTGCAAAGATCGAAAATGCCCAAATTAAGAATGTTTCTGTACGGCAGATGATGGAATTGACCTACAATGGAAGGGAACAGTTGCCGAAAGTCACGGCAACAGGAAGTACGACCGGTGGAACGGCTATCACCTTCCGCTATGGCCTCACAGCAGAACAGGCCGCAGACGAAACGCAGGCATTAAAAAAAGCTCCTCCTTTCACAAATGCTGGAACCTATACGGTATACTACACTGCGTCTGCTGTAAACCATGATTCCGTATCCGGCAGCTTTGAAATCGAGATTAAAAATGCCTCGCTCACAGGCGTTGACGCAGCCGGATATACAGGAATCTACGACGGACAGTCCCACGGAATCAAAATCATTCTTACCGGAAACGCTGGAGACGGTGAGATCCTTTACGGTGAGTCCGAAGATAACTGCACGCTCACAGAAAGCCCTGTATACAAGAACACAGGCAGCTATACCGTATACTACATGGTGACAAAGAAAAACTTTGACACCATAAACGGCTCCGCAACCGTTGCGATCACCCCGGCACAGCTCACTGTGACGGCAGAATCAAGAAACGTGACCTATAAGGACGAACCGCCGGTATACAGCAGCACGTTCGAAGGTTTCGTAAACGGAGAAAACGCAGAAGTCCTCGGCGGAACACTCTCCTACGAGTGCGCTTATGCGGCCGGCAGCGATGTGGACGAGTACGAGATCATCCCGTCCGGCCTCACAGCGGAAAATGGAAACTATGTGATCACATATCAGCCAGGAAAACTGACCGTATCCCAGGCGAAGTCGGAGTTCGAACTTCGGAATCTGGATCAGTTAAACCGTGTCTATGACGCGAAAAACACCGCGCCGGAGGCATGGACGGACAGTGATGGAAACATGAACGTGACGATCAAAAAGGGCAGCGAGATCTTAACGGAAGTGCCGATGAATGCCGGAACCTACACGGTGGAAGTTCATACAGAAGCCGGAAAGAACTATGAGGCTGGAAACCAGACATTCTCCTTTGAGATCAAAAAAGCTCCGCTCAGCGTAAAAGCAGTGGATCAGAATGTCACAGTCGGAGATGCGATTCCGGAGTACAAAGTCCTCTACGAAGGATTTGCAGGAACAGATACCGCGGATGTGCTGAACGGCAGCCTGAAGTTTACCTGTGAATACGCGCCAGACAGCGCGGCGGGCGATTACTCGATCCTGCCGTCCGGTCTGACATCTGAGAATTACGAGATCCACTTTGAGAACGGAACACTTCATGCAGTCCGCAGAGCAAGCAGCGGATCCGATGATTCCGACAATTCCGGCAGCACAAAGAATCCGGCGGCAACGAACTTCGGAAAGAATGTTTCTAACAGCAGCTCTTCCGAAAACGATGCACAGGGAACTTGGAAACGCGATAATAAGGGCTGGTGGTTCGAATTCAAGGACGGCACCTATCCGGCAGGAGAAAAGACCAGTGATCAGAACGGTGAAAAGCTGGGCTGGATCCAGAAAGACGGAAAATGGTGGGCTTTCGGTTCTGACGGCTATCTGAAGAGAGGATGGGCACAGGATAACGCCAGCGGAAAGTGGTATCTGATCGACGAGAACACCGGAATGCAGACAAGCTGGCATTACGATGAGTCAGACCAGCATTGGTACTATCTCGATCCGGCGAGCGGAGTAATGCTCACAGGCTGGCAGTTCATCAATGGAAAATGGTACTACTTGTCAAAGATATCCGGAGCTGTGCCGCTTGGCTCCATGTACAGAGAAATCAGGACACCGGATGGATATTATGTCGACAAAGACGGTGTATGGGACGGACTTGAAACAAAAGAAAAATAAGACATGAACAAAAAAGATCCGCAGGATCCCAAAATGGGAACCTGCGGATCTTCATGTTTATACGGATAATACGTAAAACGGAACGAGGAAGCTTTAACCAAAGATCCGGAACACTCCGATAAAGGAAAGAACAACGCTCATCACGATAAAGCTGACAGCAGCAAGCAGCAGCTGGTTGTAAAGCTTGTCCTTATCAACAGACTCCGGTGCGCAGCCGACACAGATGCCGCCGACCGTGGACAGCGGACTGATGACGACTCCGTTTGTTCCGACGATGACACCGATCACGATGCTCATGGAGGAGATGCCTAAGGTCTGGCTCAGCTCCGCAGAGAGCGGGATCAGGGTCGGCATAACGACTCCGGTACCGCTGGAGACAGCGCCCATAAGTCCACCGAGTACCATCATGATCGGCTGGGCAGTTCTCTCGCCTATGATGTTCTCAAGACCGTCAGATAAGAATGTGATGCCGCCGCAGATATTGACGACGCTGATCAGGACGGACATACCGCAGATCAGGATGATCGTGCTCCACGGAACAGCTGCGATGGCTTTTTTCTGGTCGACAGCGCCGAGCATTAAGAGAACACCCGCGCACGCGAAAGAGATCAGTCCGATATTCTGTCCAAAAAAGATTACGCCGATGAGGACCACGAGGATCGCGGCGAGTGTCAGAGTCTGATTCTTATCAAATCCCGTAAAGTGCGGTGTCGCAGCGTTTTCCATCTTTTTCGGGTGAAGACCTCCGAGCAGGAAGTAGGCACCGATGGAGAAGAGCGTCATGGCTGTGGCGTATGCGCCCCAGAGCGGAAGGTAACCGGACAGGCTTTCACCGATGATATTGTTTTCCACGGAGAGCTGTTGTGCCACGATTCCGTTGATGGCGAGGGGGGACAGGCCTCCGACCATAATACCGCCCATGGTGACAAGACTCATCATCAAAACCGAGATTCCGTTTTCAACTGCGACGAACAGGGCAATCGGCATGATGACTGCGACGATCAGTCCGCCTGCGCCTGCTGCAGAGATGATCGCACCGAAGAGAAAGAAGATCACCGGCAGGATCTTCGCGTTTCCTCTTGCGAGACATACGATGTTCTTGGAAAGTGCCTGCGTGGTGCCGTTTAAGGTTGCGATACCAAAGAGGAATGTGGTGGCGAGAACGATAAAGAATACGCTCGTCGGCCAGTTTCCGGTCACGACTTTTGAGACATTGATTTCGGTGCCGCATTTTGCCGCTGCGAGGGAGAAGATGTATGCCGCGACAAGACCGACAACGCCGGCATTCTTTTTTGTGACTGCGCTGAAGGCGATAACCGCAATCAGCACGATTAAAGATGCAACTGCAATCATGATGTTAGAACCTCCTTTTTCTGCAATCGAAATCCGTGAGAAATGGAGCAATACGCTTCACTTCCGGCATTTATGCGATATTTAAGCGAAAAAAAATCTCCCCATGCATTGCTGCATGAAGAGACGATGATTTTCACCGCGTTACCACTCTGATTCGTCCATAGAAGACGCTGCTTTACAGGGTACCGGCCGGATACCCTTTCCCTGTAACGGGAGAACCCGTTTCCGCCTACCGTTCAAGTTCAGCGGAACCGCTCAGAAGCGAGTTCGAACTGTTTCATCCCGCCGTGCTCCCAGCAACCACGGCTCTCTGTGGGGAATCCTGCAGCCTACTATTCTTCGTCTACGCGTATTTCGATTTTTTACGGTATCATTTTACTACTTTAATGTAAGGTAGTCAAGGAAAAATTTGAAAAATTACAGCGGACGATCGAAATTGCCCGGAAACATTTTATTATTTCTATCATGACTCCGCAGACGGAATTAAGATCACTGATGCGTAGAACATTCCGTTCTTCCATTCAAAACGCGCATCTCCACGGTGCCGTTCAGCGATGAGCCGGATGGACTGTGTGCCTATGCCGGGGCCACTGTGCTTTGTGGAGAGAAAACGCTTTCCTTCAAGAACTGGAGGATTTTTGCAGGGATTGTCCACCGTGATGGCTATGAGGGAGGTGCCGGTCTGGCGGATATGGACCTTGATCGCGCCGCTTTCATTGTTTTCCCGACATGCGTCCACCGCGTTTTCCAGTAAATTTCCCAAAAGCACGCAGAATTCCGGTTCCGGGACCGGTATTTCCTTTTCCATCTGTGCCTGGATCTCCAGAGCAGTTCCGGCTTTTTCTGCAATCTGCGCGTAGTAGCCAAGGATCGCGTTGACGGCCTGATTTTCACAGTAAGCAGGCAGCCATTCCGGCATCATATGTTTCCGGAAGGACGCGAGATAGTCTGAGATCGCGTCAAGATCTTTGTTCGCCGCGTATCCCGAGAGCACCGTGAGATGCTGCCGGAGGTCATGGCGGGCGATCCGTGTCTCGTCGATGGAGCGCTGGAGATTGCGGTACTGGGCGCTCTGGAGCTGCAGGAGCTCATTTTCCCTCAAAAGTCTCGTATTCTGATTCATCTCCGATGCCATCAGGTAGAACATAAAATAGAAGAGCAGGAGGAATGTCAGGAGCGCCAGAATTAAAATCGGGTAAAACTTCATGACCCGGTTCGTGTAGAGCGTCTCATAGTAGCGCGGACGAATCAGGCGGTTCAGCAGAAAGAATGCCGCCGGGAATACCCAGAATATATACCAGGTCTTCGCCATTTCGATATCGTCCACCAGCCATTTCGCGGCATGGGTTGCCGGATACCATACGATGGCCATGATGAGAACGGAGAGCAGCAGGTGGATCCCTGCGCCCGGAAGCGTGAACAGACCGGAGGTGTTCGTCCGGTCAATGAGGGCATCTGCGACGAGTGTCAGGTTTGTGATGCAGGAGAAGACCGCGCAGACGGCGGTCAGGATATTGAACGGCTTCCAGAGGGCGAGATCACAGACCCGATGGAAGAAGACAGCAAACAGGATAAAGGACGGCAGGACCCAGAAGTCTCTTGGAATTCCGAAGTCTGCGCAGACGAGGCCTCCGGCGAAAGCCCAGAGGATCGAGAGCGGGATACCGGTGAGAAAAATATTCAGCGGTTTTATGCGGAGCCGGTCCTGAACCGGAAGAAAGCAGAGAACCGCACAGGGCACCATGGAAAAAAATTCCAGAAAATACCGCATGACAAGGGACCAGAATGGGCTGTTCATACTCAACAATCTCCTCTCGTTTCTATATGATCCATTATAACAAAGTTTTACTGTCTTGAAAGTACAACTCATGCAGGATTTTGACATCTTGTGCAGGGATGAGAAGTTTTAGGATACACAGAAAAAAAGGTATTCTTTTTTTTCGATCTATGCTATACTAACTCCATCAACTTGAAACTTTACAGTGATATAGTGATGTAGCGGACGGATCATGATCGCCCGGAGATATTTATGGTGTCGAAAAGTGAAAAGTCGATCACATCGAGGGAATTTTTTTTAAAGAAGGAGAATATACATGAAGCTTGAGAATTATGAGGTACATCTTCCGAGCTATTCCATCGGAAATACCATTTACGATAAGATCGGTCCGGTCTGCGAATCCTACGGAAAGACGGTTCTTGTGATCGGCGGAAAACTGGCTCTGGAGGCGGCTTACGATAAGATCAGGGCGGCTGTGGACAAGACAAAGCTTACGATCATCGGAAAGGAACTCTTTGGAGAGGACTGCACCTACAAGACTGTGGAGGCGCTCCGGAAACTTCCTGCCTATCACGAGGCAGACATGGTCTTTGGCGTCGGCGGCGGAAAAGCGCTGGACACCGTAAAGTGTCTCTGCATCACGGACGATAAGCCGGTATTTACATTTCCGACCATCGCTTCCAACTGCGCTGCCACAACCTCTGTCTCCATCATGTACAACGATGACGGAACATTCTTAAAACCGCATTTCTTTATCCGACCGGCGATGCACGCGTTCATCGACACGGAGATTATCGCGAAAGCCCCAGAGAGATATATGTGGGCGGGAATCGGTGACACTTACGCAAAATATTATGAGGCGATGATCTCATCCCGGGACGAGCGTCTGGAGCATTTTACGGCAGTGGGTGTCGCGGTCAGTGAGATGTGTCGGAAACCGCTGCTTGAGTATGGAGTGAAAGCATTTCAGGATCATCAGAAAGGTCTCTGCACCTACGATGTGGAACAGGTGGTCCTCGCCATTGTTGTCACCACGGGAATCGCGTCTATCTTTTTAACAAAGGACTGCACCCCGGATTACAACAGTGGACTTGCCCATGCGGTCTTCTACGCGCTGACGTCTTATCCGGTGATCGAGAAACGCCATCTTCACGGGGAGGTCGTTGGCTTTGGCGTTCTCCTTGCACTGCTTGTGGACGGACAGGAAGAGGAGTTTGAGAAGATCTATAGGCTGAACCGTGAAATCGGACTTCCGGTATCCCTAAAGGAGATCGAGATCACAGAGGACGAGTGGGAGGAGAGTATGAACCGGATCCCGGAGATGTCCGATGTTGCCCATTATCCGTACAGGGTGACAAAAGAAATGCTGAGAGATGCCATGGACCGTTTAAAGGAACGGGCAGGAAAGGACGCCTATGACACAGAAAAATAAAGCCGGTTCCATGATCTTAGGGGTTGCGTTTGTGTGGTTTACGACTCATTTCGGTGGCGGTTTTGCCTCCGGCGCGCAGATCTACAGTTACTATGTGCGCTATGGGATCTGGTGCCTGATCATGCCGGCGGCCGCGATGCTCTATAATACAGTGTTTTTTGCCTACTGCCTGCGGTTTGCGAGAAAACATGAGGTGTACGATTACCGGTCCTACAATAACGCGTTTTACGGAAAGTTTTCACCGGTCTTTTCCAACCTGTTTGAGATCCTGTATCTCTGTGTGATGTGCGTGGCCCCGGCGGTTGCCTTTGCGACTGGCGGCGCGACGCTGTCTGCGCTCACGGGACTTCCGTATTTACTCTGCACGTTTGTGATCGGTGTGTTTATTTTTATCGTGGCGATCTTCGGAACGGATCTTGTCCGGAAAGTGGCATCGGTGCTTTCCGTCTGCATCATCGCGGGACTTCTGATCGTGTATATTCCGAACATCGCGGCAGGCTTCGGCGCGATCAAAGAGACCGCAGCCGCAATGCAGGCGGAGCCGGTTCCTTTCGGGAAAGCCCTGTACTCCGCATTTCTCTATGGGACCTTCCAGTTGGCGAATGTGGCTGTCTTTGTCCAGCATGCGAAGTCCTTTGAGAAGCCGGATGATGCGGTAAAGAGCATGGGGATCGGATTTGTGGTGAACACGCTGATGATGACTATGGTAGTTCTGGGGATCATGACGGTCTGCCAAAACCCGGAGATGAAAAACCAGAGTGTCCCGACTTTATTTATGGTTCAGAACGGTGTCGGTAAGGCGTTTATGACACCTTTGATCTCGGTTCTCATCATTCTCGGAGCGGTGTCCACGGCAGTCAATATGGTGGCTGCGATGGTGAGGAGGATCTGCAGCGGAATCGAAGCCGGATGTGCTGACAGAAAGAAAACTGTTTTGGCCGGAGAATCCGTGAAAAACGCAGGCGAAATTCCTAAGAGAAAGATCTCCTGCCACGAGATCATTGCAGCCCTGATCTGCTGTCTGGTAGATTTCGCCATCGCCCAGTTCGGTCTCCTGACCCTGATCCAGCGTGCGTACAGCGTCCTCGCATACCTCGCGATCCCTGTGATCCTGATCCCATATCTGGTGCATATGGCGGTTACGAGATTTGATACGAAATAAACAGAAAAAATACATGTACAGAAAAACGTCTGTAATGGATCTGGTAGATCCTTGTCAATGAGGCAGGAGTCTTATATGGATGAGATAAAATCTGCGGCAGAAATCCGGTGAGTGGAATATCATCGGATTCTGCCGCAGATTTTTTCAATATGGAACTTTTTATTTTTTAGTGGAACGCCTCTTTCGCATACTGCTCCAGCTCATCCCTGAAATCCGGGTGCGCGATCGAGATCATGGCCTCGGCGCGCTCTCTTAAGGTTTTTCCGGAGAGGTTCGCGATGCCGTACTCGGTCGCAACACTCTGGATCATGGTACGCGGTGCGGAGACAGTGGAGCCGCCCGGAATGAACGGGACGATGTTGGACTTTAAGGTTCCGTCCTTTGTTTTTCTCGCGGAGTTGATGCAGATGTATCCCTTTCCTCCAATGGAACGGTAAGCGCCCTCAAGGAAATCCATTTGTCCACCGATGCCGGAGAGCTGGCGGGTTCCCGCGGACTCAGCATTCTCCTGACCCATCAGGTCAAGCTGCACGCCGCCATTGATGCTGATGACATTCTTCATGGTTCCGATGCGCTGCGGATCATGGACATAATCGAGATCAGCCGGGTGGAAAAGTTTCGGATTCTCCGCGATCCAGTCATAGAACTCCTGGGAGCCCATCGCGAGGTTCCATGTGGAGAGACCGGTATCGAATTCTTTCTTCGCATTTGTGAGCTTTCCGGCTTTCCAGAGGTTTAAGTAAGCGTCACTGATGGTTCCGGTATGACAGCCAAGGTCTTTTAGGTCAGACTCTGCCAACATATTTGCAACGGTGAACGGAACGCCGCCGACGCCGAGAGAGAGAACCGCGCCGTCCGGAATCTCGTTTACGACGAGCTTCGCAATCTGGATATCTGTCTCAGACGGAGCTTTGTAGGTTCTTACCGGAAGCGGTTCATGTTCGCCCTCTACGATATAATCGGCTTCGGAGAGATGGACACGGTGGGAGCCGTCCACACCCTGAAGCTTCGGGTAATGCTCATTGATCTCAAAGATCACAGTTCCTGCGCTCTCAAACATGGTTCTCCATGCGAAGTTTGAGATACCGAGACCGCAGTAGCCGTTCTCATCCGGAGCGGATACCGGGACGAAAGCAACGTCTGTCCGGATATAGCGCTGGCGGTAGAGTGTCGGGAGAAGACGAAGGACCACCGGCATGAATTTTACAAGGCCGCGGGTTTGGAGTTTCCGTTCGTAGTCACCGATATGCCAGCTGTAGTAGGAGAAGCTTTCCTGTTCCGGGTCAGCCTCAACAACCTCGATGCGCGGACGGATCACGAGACCGCCGCGGATCTTGACGTCCTTTAAATGACCTTTTCTTGCAGCAAGTGCCTTATCAAGAAGTTCCGGGAATCCGCCGCCGAATCCATAATCGACCCAGTCGCCGTCTTTTACGGCTGCCGCAACGGCAGCCTCCGCAGTTACGATCTTGCTCTTGTAATTTTCCATATGTAATCCTCACTCAATATAATATTTTTTACGCGAAAATTTTTCGATTGCACCACACATGCTTATTATAAAAGGTTTTTGGGGTTAAAACAAGAAGATTATCAGGAGTTGAGATATGGAATCGATATAGATTGTATCAGAAATTAGTATATGTTATACTGAAATTGCTGCCGAACCTCCAGCAGAAAGGAGGTGAGTTGCATGGCAGATCTTCTTCTCACATTTCTTGTCTCTGTTTTAGCAGGTGTAGTTAGCTGCTACATATGCAA
>ERZ1673739.183-NODE-183-length-97660-cov-11.749019_pt1 | contig 97660 bp, 76 predicted proteins | sample MGYA00580210_ERZ1673739 | MGnify/ENA primary metagenome ERZ1673739 (study PRJEB41218, sample SAMN15661749) | gut metagenome | host: Homo sapiens | place: Canada: London | collected 2015-08-20/2019-03-30 | study: EMG produced TPA metagenomics assembly of... | reverse complement strand
AAATGTTTCTGACCGATATAATCATCCAATGTCTTTGGTCGTAACCGTTCTGCTAGAGGTTGCATAGTTTTAGAATACCATTAATACCATGAAACGAATACCGTTCTTATTGATACCCGGGTTGTCACGGTAGGTGAAACGATGTACATATTCAACGTGCAGCAGCTTGAAAATGTTGTAGATACCTATGCTTCCCTCGATATACGGCACTTTGGGGTCCATCACGAAACTGGTGAACTTGCCGTCGCGTGTCGGGAAGCGGAAGAGATCGGGATTGCTGCTCTTGAATGGATTGTTCTTGTCGGTCAATGTTCCCCACAAGGCGCGGACACGGAACATCTCTCTCCATTTCAGATTCTTGATCAGCGGAATGCGGTTGAACAATTTTCCGTTCATGTCATAAGAAAGGGACATGGATGCATAACGGTCGTTCAGGAACTCCATATTGTTGATCAGGGAGAATGTTTCACGTTGAGTGATATATGACAAGTTGGCTTCCGGCAGAATCAATAACGGGAAAGGGACGACATTCCATTCTGCACCTGCTTTTACGCTGCAGTCTATCTTTCCCCACGAAGCGGGAAGCCAGAAGCGTTTCCAGATGCTTGCTTCCGTGCGGTTGAAGTTGTATTCTCCACCCAGTACGCCTTTGAAGCCCATGGCATGAGTCAGTGTAAAGATAGGAGCGTCCAGCGATACCGGAACACGGCGCTGCTTGGAGTTGACAAAAGACTCTCCCGGAGCATAACGCAGCGTCACACTTGCTTCGGAAGTCGTCACATCATGCACACGGGTTTGTGCAGCGTCATTCCGCAGGTATTCCAGTTTGCCGGCAGGCTCGTCGTTTCGATGACGGAGCATAGCTTTTACTCCGAATCCCGTAAGCGTTTCGAGTTCGTAGTTGATGGTGGCATCGCGCATATATGACATCTGGTCTACTGTCGTTGTTTTTATCGAAAGGAAGATGTTGTCTTTGTCCGTAAACAGGAACTTGTCCATCGGAGACATTACGTCATAACTGTATGTAGCAGATATGAAATGTTTGGGGAATTCCCACACCACATAATCCCGTTTGTTGAAAGAGTAAGTCAGCGTTCCGCTATATTTCCACTTCTCATCTTTCAGACCGTAGGCTCCGTATCCGCTCAGGAACCAGTGTTTGTCAAAGTGGGCAGTAGTCATACCACTCAGGCGGAAGCGGGTTCCGTCGATGTAGTTGCTCGAAATCATCGTGTTGATAGGACCGATATCCACTTTACTCTTATGGTCTTTACTACCGGTTTCCACGAAGTTCTCGATCAGTGCTTTCGCACCAAAGATGATATATTTGAATCCCGGGATTTGTTCCAGACGATTGACGAATACATCCATATTGCTTTCCTTCTTGGTCAACGGTACTTGGCGCACACTCGCCCAATATTCGTCACTCTTCGAAAGCATATCGGCTTCTTTGATCACAGGGCCTTTCAGGCGGAACAGCCGCTGCTCTATCGGGTCAAACTTATAATTGCTGTATTTAGTCGTTCGTTCTACCTGTAGTCCTCCCGCTGTTTTGTTGGAGCTCCATGAAAGGTCTACTGTCATGTCGTCATCTGCCAATACCCAGTTTCCGTTAGGAAGTTGCTCGTACTGTTGCACGATGTCCATGCGGTTGACGAAGTTGACGCCACTCTTTTTAGGCAGGTTCATCGTACACTTCTGAACAGCATAGGTCGAATCTTTCAGCACATAAAGATGTCCTGTAAATCCGAAATCCTGTGAGTTCTGCGGTACGAAAGTCAGATGTACGCATTCGCGCTTGTCTACCATCAGCGTATCCATCAGATAGTACTTATAAAAGGAAATGGCATTGTTGCCGATAGGACTTACGAAACGCTGTTGGAGCAGCCGGATGTCATCGTCGTAGATGTTGATATCTGCAAAAACGTCCTTCAGCACAGTCCCCAGCATGTCTCCCGTAGAGAAAAACTCTTCGATACCGTTGGAGTTCTTTCCTTTGATGATGGTCTTTTTGCTTTCAGGGTCTTTCCGGAAGATGGTCTGTGATGCCGTCTCCTGCACGGAGATCGGGAGAATCAGTTTGTTGGTAGTCTCCGATACTTCTACCTGATCTTTGAGGAATGAGTATTTCTTGTAGATACCTCTTTCCAGTTTCTCCGGTGTCAGGTCGTTGATGGACATCTTCATTTTCTCGTACTTGTCGTACTGGTAGTAATCGTTCACTTCGAGCACCTGTGCTTTTTTGTGTTCGATTACCTTCTTCATGAATTCAACTGCCGGATTATTCTTTCGGGAATATTTTTCTTTCTGGGGTTTTACGACTACTTCAGTGAGCATTACATCGTCCGGAGAGAGCTTGACATTGACGGTCTGATTTCCGGAGCCTACTTTGACAGTTTTGCTGACATATCCGATGGAAGAGAAAATAAGCGTTCCACCGTTTCTTCGTGCGTCGAGCTTATATTCTCCGTCAATATTGGTGACAGTACCCATATCTCTCTTGTCTTGATAGTAGACAGAGATATACATTAGTGGTTCATGAGTGACTGAATCAGTTACAACCCCCTTTATTTGCTGCGCAAAAGCATTTGAAACTGCAAATACGACTAAGAGCAGTATTATTATTTTATTATATCGTTGTATCATAACGTTCGTAGTAGGGCTGCAAAGTTAACAAATAACTCTGAGTAAAATAGAGTATATAACTTTTTTTACCCATCGTTTTTTGTTATTTAAGCGAATCAGCCGTTGATTTTTGTTCATTTCTGCGTCATCCTCATCTCGGTGGTGAGTAATTTTCACCTCGGTGGTGAGCTACTTTCACCTCGGTGGTGAGTAGCCTTCACCTCGGTGGTGAGTAGCCTTCATCTCGGTGGTGAGTAGCCTTCATCTCCGAGCTTACAGAATTCGGTCCGTATGTGGAGCCATCATAACTTGTATGTAGAATACTTTAATAGAAGTTTGATTCATCCTTGCATGGGAGATTCGTTCATATCTGTTTAAAAGGGGCAGTCTCCAAAAACTGTTTGAGCTCCATACGAATCAGAAAAGAATATATTTAGGCACGGATTACACGGATTTCACGGTTTTAGTGCTATGATTACGTAAAACAACCGTGTTAATCCGTGTAATCCGTGCCTAATCCTCAATTTATAATTTAGTTCATTTCTGTACGGAAAGAAATAATCTGAAAGCAACCGGTTTTTTCAGATTGGTCTGTTTAAAAAGTAAATTGGCGGCGGCGAAATTCTTTCTTTTCTTTCTTAATAATTCTATTTCTTTAGAATAGAATTATATACTCTTCTCTACTCTTCTCTTCTCTACTGGTTTTGATTGGGTTTTTGCGCCCTATCCATGGGGGTTTCAGAGCTTTTAGTTTTTCAAATCAAGTAATATTTCCCCCATTGTTTTTTACCGAATTTCCTCCCGTTTTTCATTCGCTTTCCGGTAGTATTAGGTATTAAGTATGAATGCGAATCAGCAGTTGAGTCCGGTTCAATAACAAATGAACCGGACTCATTGCCTTCGTTATTTATTTGTTAAAATCTGTACGATTCGTTCGGCTGTTCGACCATCCCAACGTTCGGGAAGTTCGCCTTTTTTCCATTCGCCTTTCATCAGCGTATCCATAGCCCGAGCGAGTGCGGACGGATCTTCACCGACCAGTTCATTCGTTCCTACGCGCCACGTTTCCGGATGTTCGGCATACGTATTGAGCGTAATGCAAGGGATGCCGAGGAACGTAGCTTCTTCGGCTACATTGCCGGAGTCCGTAATGATTCCTTTGGCTTTGTTGATCAGGTATCCGAAGAAAAGATAATTCTGCGGAGGCATGATGTGGAGATTCGGGGCTTCTATGCCGAGGTCTTTGACCGCATTGCGCACATAGGTGTGCATGGGAGCCACGATAGGCATACCGTCCGCTTTTTCGATCATAGTTTCCATCAATTGTCGCAGATTCTCTTTGTTGTTGAGTAGTACGCGTCGGTTGAGGGTGAGCAGGAGGTAATTGCCTTCCTGAAGTCCCAGAACAGAGAACCATACCGGCTTAAGCAGTCGGTTCCGGTTGAAGCGGACAGTGTCTACCAAAATGTTGCCGACGTAATAAACGTTTTCGCTTTCCGTACCCGTCTGATTCAGGTTTCGGTTGGCTACCATGCCGGCGGTAAACAGATAGTCGGATATTCCGTCGGTAATCATACGGTTCACTTCCTTCGGCATCTTCATGTCAAACGAACGTGTACCGGCTACCAGATGAGCTACTTTGATTCCTTGTTTCTTGGCTACGATGGCACAACTCATGGTTGCTGTCAGGTCGTCCACTACCAGAACGACATGTGCCGGATTCTCCGTCAGTTCCTGCTCGAAAGCGATCATGATTCCGGCTGCCAGACTGGTGGGGTTACTGCTCTCCACTCCGAGGTAAACGTCGGGAGCTTTCATGTCGAGATCCGAAAACAGGGAAGCATCCAGACTTGTATCGTCCCGTCTGCCTGTATATACCAAACGGTAGGAAATGCTTTTACCCAGCCCTCTTGCGGCTTCGATAGCGCGCGTGATAGGGGCTATTTTCATGAAATTGGGGCGTGCCCCGGCAACAATTGTTATTTTCATATTGTTTCTATCTAATTCGTGTAGCAAAAGTACATTTTCTTACGGAATTTATTCGTTACTTTGCATACAAAATAACAAATATATGCCCACATTCGTTCAGATTCTTGATTTTATAGGCACATTTGCCTTTGCTATTAGTGGTATCCGGCTAGCTTCGGCAAAGCGTTTCGACTGGTTCGGAGCTTATGTTGTAGGTCTTGCTACCGCTATCGGTGGCGGTACTATCCGTGATGTACTGCTGGATGTGACTCCCGGATGGATGACGAACCCTATCTATTTAATCTGTACAGGACTTGCCTTAATCTGGGTAATCTGCTTTGGCCGCTGGCTGATTCGTTTGAATAATACCTTTTTTATATTCGATACCATCGGACTCGCACTGTTTACGGTAGTCGGTGTGGGCAAAAGTATCGCTTTGGGCTATCCCTTCTGGGTGGCTATCATTATGGGTAGTATCACCGGTGCGGCGGGAGGTGTGATCCGTGATGTCTTCATTAATGAGATACCTCTGATTTTTCGAAAAGAGATTTATGCGATGGCATGTGTAGTAGGCGGCATCGCTTACTGGCTGTGCGATGCCGCAGGTATGGAATCTTATATCTGTCAGCTCGTTGGCGGATCAGCGGTGTTCATCACGCGTATCCTTGCTGTGAAATACCACATTTGCCTTCCTATATTAAAAGGTAGCGAAGAGACTGACAGTGATTCTTAAGGATTTTACTTCTTGTTCTCTGTATCCAGTTCTCCCCGATAACTGATGGACTGGCGATTCTGCATGATGACGTCAATGCTGGCAGTACCGTTCGAGAATACTTTGGCACTGAACTCAAAGAAATCTTCCGGACTTCGGGCGGAGAACTTGATAACTGCATTTCCCTTCTTATCCAAATCCATTGTATATTCTTTGAGGGGGGCATTGAAGATCAGCCCGCTTCCTCCGCCATAAGGAACGCTATAAGCACGTCCGTAGTAGGGCAGGTAAGAGAATACCGAATCATTTCTGATTTCCAGCGAGTATGGAGAACTCAAAGTGATATTACGTCCACGCATGGGCATAGCTGTGTTGACGTCTATCTTGTAGTTTTCTGATACGATCAGCTGTCTGACAGCTTCTTTCTTTTGTTCCTTCTTCTCTTTCTTGGTTTGTGCGGAAAGAGTTGGGATTCCTGCCAGCATAGCCAGCAGTAGCATAAGGATTTGTTTTTTTGTTTTCATATCAGTTATAGTTTAGTGTATATATGTATAACACTCAAATATACTAAAAATAAGGAGTCTCCCTGCTTTCTTTAATGAAAATTAAACAGAAATCCCTAGAACTGTTCCAGAATGGAGATTCGTTTCTCGATAGGGGGATGTGTGGCAAAGAGACCGCTAAAGCCGCTGAGAGCACTTTCTGACTGCTTGCCGGGATTCTGAATGAATAACTGCGCCACATCTCCGCGTTTTACAGCTTCTATATTCGGATCATCTGAAATCTTACGCAGGGCACTGGCCAGTGCCAACGGGTTCTTTGTCATTTCAGCCGACCCGGCATCTGCCATATATTCACGTTTCCGTGAAATGGCGAAACGCATCAGGCTGGCAAAGAAGAAGCCGACAGCAGCGATTACTAAAGCAATCAGCATAATGAGGATGACACCTCCGCCATTTTTCCCATTGCTGCGTATGCGCGTGTGCGTGATAGTATAGAAGGTGATTTGTGCCAGCATCGAGAAGATTCCGACAAATACAATGGAGACAATTAACAGGCGTACGTCCCGGTTGCGGATATGAGTCAGTTCATGGGCGATGACCGCTTCGAGTTCTTCATCGTTCAACTTCTGAATAATCCCCCTTGAGAGGGTGACGGTATAAGTACGGTCGTTGATGCCACTGGCAAAAGCGTTCAGCGAATTGTCGTCAATGATGTTGATTTTAGGAGCCTTCATTCCGTTCGCCATGCAGAGGTTCTCTACCAGATTGTAGACACGTTTGTTCTCCCTGCGGTCGAGCGGCTTTGCACCTGTGGCAGCTTTGATAATGCTTGTATTCATCCAGAAAGCAATCAGGAACCAGATCAGTACGATGCCCATTGTGTAGGGGAGGGCATTGATAAATAAAGGATTGATCATTTCCAGCATCCCTGTCTCCATGCTCTCGTCATGTCCTAGGGCAACCAGCAAGTAGCATGCCAGATAAAGCAGTGCTGCTACCAGGCAAGGAAATAGAAATAACAGAAAGACAGAGCGGCGGTTGTTCCGGCTCTGCTGTGTTTGAATTCCGACGTACTGCATGTTTGCTTCGTTTTTTAGAAACTGATCTTCGGCGCTTGTTCCAGGTTGGCACGTTCGTTGGTACCTAGATCGAACATAATTTCTCTGCGGAATCCTGCCATACCTGCTACGATATTGGACGGGAATGTCTGAACGGCGTTATTATATTCCTTCGTTGCCGAGTTAAAGTAACGGCGTACAGCGGCTAATTTATTCTCCACATCGGATACTTCTTCCTGCAATTGCAGGAAATTCTGGTTAGCTTTCAGGTCGGGATAAGCCTCCAGAGTGATTTTCAATCCCGATAAAGCGGAAGATAACTGATTCTCGGCTGCTATTTTTTCGTCGATCGTTTTAGCGCTGACTGCACCGTTACGTGCCTGAATCACCCGGTCGAGCGTTTCTTTTTCGTGTGAGGCATATCCTTTCACAGTCTCCACTAACTGCGGGATAAGATCGTGACGTTGTTTCAGTTGCACGTCGATGTCTGCAAACGCATTTTCACGGTTGTTTCTCAGTCTCACCAATGAGTTGTACATGGAAGCAAATATGATTCCTAATAATACGATAATTCCTACGATAATAAGTATAGCCATGTCTTTATCTTTTAGTTAATAATACTAGCCAAAAGTAAGTTATTTTGCATTGCCAAGCAAGTAGAAGAGAATAAAAATAGTTCTAAACCACCTAAAAACTATCAAAAAGCACCTGAAAACTATCATTTGACAGTTTCACCCCCTAAGAAATGACGAATTTCCCCCTGTTTGAGTCATAAAATACCTTTAAACTTGCAAATGTCAAGAAAGAAACGAAATATTAACCGTAAAACCCTTAAAGTATGAAAAGTTTAAGTTTCAGAAAAGATTTAATTGGAGTTCAGGAAGAGTTGCTTCGTTTTGCTTATAAATTAACTGCCAATCGTGAAGAAGCAAATGATTTATTGCAAGAAACATCATTAAAGGCCTTGGATAACGAGGAAAAATATGTTCCCGATACAAATTTCAAAGGATGGATGTATACGATCATGCGTAACATCTTTATTAATAACTACCGTAAAATAGTACGTGACCAGACATTCGTAGATCAGACCGACAATCTGTATCACTTGAATCTCCCTCAAGACTCAGGATTTGAAAGTACGGAAGGCGCTTATGACTTGAAAGAGATGCACCGCATCGTCAACGCGCTGCCGAAGGAATATAAAGTACCATTCTCGATGCACGTATCCGGTTTTAAATACCGTGAAATCGCAGAGAAACTGGACCTGCCCCTCGGAACGGTGAAGAGCCGCATATTCTTCACACGCCAACGTTTGCAACAAGAATTGAAAGATTTTGTATAAATTGGGATAACACATCAACCAGACAATTAATGCCGGTAAGGAGCAACGAGTGAAAAACTCGCTTGCTCCTTCGTTTTTGTGACAATATGATATTAAACATATCTTTATAGCCCAACTTATTCGCTGAATGTTTGTTATTATGTCAGAGAACTTTCTATATTTGTATCAACTAGTTAACCTAAGTAATATAAATCTCATCTATTTACGGCAATGAAAAAGGAAATCAAATTTAGTCTCGTTTATCGGGATATGTGGCAGTCGTCCGGCAAGTATCAACCACGTGCCGATCAGTTAGTAAGAATTGCTCCGTTAATTATCGAAATGGGTTGTTTCTCTCGTGTAGAAACCAACGGAGGTGCGTTCGAACAAGTCAATCTGCTGTATGGAGAGAACCCGAACAAAGCCGTCCGGGCTTTCACAAAACCTTTCCACGAAGCGGGCATACAAACTCACATGCTCGACCGTGGTCTGAATGGCCTCCGAATGTATCCCGTACCGGCAGATGTACGCCGGCTGATGTATAAAGTGAAGCATGCGCAAGGAGTGGACATCACCCGTATCTTTTGTGGGCTGAATGAAGTCAGGAATATTATTCCTTCCATCCGTTATGCCCTCGAAGCAGGGATGATTCCGCAGGCAACGTTGTGCATTACGTTCTCACCCGTGCATACCGTAGAATATTATACCGCTATCGCCGAGCGTCTGATAGAAGCCGGAGCACCGGAAATCTGCCTGAAAGACATGGCGGGTGTCGGTCGTCCCGAAATGCTGGGACGTCTGACGAAAGCAATCAAAGAACGGCATCCCGAAATCATCATCCAGTATCACGGACATAGCGGACCGGGGCTCTCCATGGCTTCTATTCTGGAAGTTTGTGAGAATGGCGCGGATATTATCGATGTGGCGATGGAACCTATTTCGTGGGGAAAGGTTCATCCGGATGTTATCTCCGTGCAAGCTATGCTGAAAGATGCAGGATTTCAGGTGCCGGAGATTAATATGAAGGCTTATATGAAAGCCCGTGCCATGACGCAGGAGTTTATCGACGATTTTCTGGGCTATTTTATGGACCCTACCAACAAGCATATGTCTTCTTTGCTCTTGAAATGCGGACTTCCCGGAGGTATGATGGGCTCTATGATGGCCGATCTGAAAGGAGTACATTCCGGCATTAATATGATATTGAGGGGTAAGAACGAACCGGAACTGAGCATTGACGATTTGCTCGTGATGCTGTTTGACGAAGTAGAGTATGTGTGGCCAAAACTTGGTTATCCTCCACTGGTAACTCCGTTCAGCCAATATGTGAAGAATGTGGCATTGATGAATGTGATGTCTCTTATCAAAGGAGAGGAGCGTTGGACGATGATCGACAATCATACCTGGGATATGATTCTGGGTAAAAGCGGGCGTTTGCCCGGTACGCTTGCTCCCGAAATTATCGCATTGGCAAATGAAAAAGGATATGAATTTACGGACGAAGACCCACAGAAGAATTATCCGGACCAGCTGGATGAGTATCGCAAAGAAATGACAGAAAACGGTTGGGACTTTGGAAAGGATGATGAAGAACTCTTTGAGCTGGCAATGCACGACCGTCAATACAGGGATTACAAATCGGGTGTTGCCAAGAAGCGTTTCGAGGACGACTTGCAGCGTGCCAAAGATGCTGCTTTGGCCAAACAGGGATTCTCGGAAGAAGAAGTGAAACGGATGAAGCGTGCGAAAGCCGAACCGGTGACTGCTATGGAAAAAGGCCGGATCATTTGGGAGATTGACGTGGAATCGCCTTCCATGCCACCCGAAGTGGGACATAAATATGAGCCGGATGATGTATTTTGTTATATCGCTACTCCTTGGAATACGTATGATAAGGTGTTGGCAAACTTTAGCGGTCGCGTGATCGAGGTATGTGCCAAGCAGGGGGCACTGGTCAATAAAGGTGAGCCGTTGGCGTATATTGAAAGATGTGAGGAGCCGGCATAGTGCATATATAAAATAACGGATAGAAACAATCCCTTTATTCTGGTTCTGTTTCCTGATGGAATACAGACTGGGATAAAGGGATTGCTTTATTTCTTTTTCTTCCTGGTATTCTTCTTCTCTATGGCTTTTTTCTCCACAGGAGGAAATTTAGGAACCAGGTCCATTAGTCTCAATATCTGTTTTTGTCGTCTCAAAATATATGCCGAAGGCTTTGCTGAGTTAAACCGTATCGGGTTGGGGAGCGTAGCGGCAATCAGTGCGCACTGTCCTTTGCTCAACTTGGCGGCTGTCGTATTGAATTTGTATTTGGCGGCAGCCTGTGCACCGTAAATACCTTTTCCCATTTCAATAGAGTTGAGATATACTTCCATTATTCGTTCTTTCGACCAGAACAACTCTATAAGAAAGGTGAAATAAACCTCGAATCCTTTGCGCACCCAAGATGATTGCGGCCATAGGAACACATTCTTGGCTGTCTGCTGACTGATGGTACTTGCTCCGCGCTTTCGTTTCCGTTTCTCGTTTTCTTTGATCGCTTTCTCGATCTCGATAAAATCAAATCCATTATGTTCGGCAAAACGGTTGTCTTCGGAGGCGATGACCGCCATCGGCAGTTGGGGAGATATCTTATCAAAAGAAACCCACGTGTGTTTCCACGTGGGTTTATCTCCTGACGCAAGCTGCTGTACACTTCGGATGACCATCAACGGGGTGACATACACCGGCATAAACCGATAGACAATCACAGCCAGAATGGTAGATGCAAAGAAGAAAATCAGCAGGTTGCGTGCATAACGCAATATTCTTTTAATGGGAAGCGGCTTGTGCATCTTTAATCATCTGCTCACTTGCGTACATGTAAACTTCTACACGACGATTCTGCTCTCTTCCGGCAGCTGTGTCGTTGCTGGCAACAGGATCACTTTCGCCCATTCCGTCCACACCTTTAATCTGGCTGGATGAAACGCCGCAGCTCAACAAATAACTGGCTACACTCTGTGCACGTTCCTGTGACAAGTTCAGATTCTTCTGACGACTTTGTTCGGCAGTACTGTTTCTCCAGCCCTGATTGTCGGTATATCCATAGATGGATACGTCCATGTCTCTGTTCTGGTTGAGTACGTTGTTGGCGAACTTGCTCAATGCAGACTTGGCAGCAGCACTTAGAGTCGCATTACCGGTAGTGAAAAGAATACCCGAATCGAATGTTACCTTTACTGCCTGCAATCCGTTGTTGTCAGTTATCTGCTCTACTTGTGCGCCTTCAATCTGTTTTGCTTCTGCTGCCGCTTTATCCATCTTCTTTCCGATAAGGGCACCTGTTCCTGCACCTACGGCAGTACCAATAGCCGCACCGATGGCAGCACCCTTGCCTTTACCGATAACACCGCCGAGGATAGCACCTAATGCAGCACCCGAACCACCGCCGATTGCGGCACCTTTGCCCGTATTGTTCATGCTTGCGCAGCCACTGAATATAATGGTTATACTCATGAAGAGAACCATCCATTTCATTTTGTTCATAATGCAATGTTTTTTTAATAGGTTTATAAAATAATACTTTAATAAATTAACAACGCAAAGATACATATTATTTGCCAAGGTCATACTTTTTAGGTTAAAATAACTCCGGATGATCTTTGTATATGTTAAATAACAAACGACATGGCTACCTTGTTGACACGGAAGGCAGATTTAAGCATTTTTTCCTGATCATGGTAAACCATCCCAAGAGAATCATTCCTTTAGCAATCGTTGTGACGCATACTGCCCACCAGATGCCTTCTACTCCCATGCCCATCCGTACAAACAGGATGGCAAGCGGAATACGCATATAATTGCATACGATGCTGACAATGGCAGGAGGTACGGTACGTCCGATGCCATAGAACACTCCCTGCATCGTGATTTCGAGCATCATGAATAGCTGCGAATATCCGTCGATACGCAGAAATACACCGCCGGCTTCATAAGCCGCCTGTTCGGGGACAAAAATTGAAAAGACTTCGTTTCCGTAAAAAATGAACAGCAGTGTGCAGAAAGTACCGAAGATTCCTGTCATCCACAAGGTAGTATGCCATGCTTTCAGCACGCGCTCTATTCGTCCGGCAGCGAAATTCTGTGCAATAAAGGCGCTAAGTGCGGTGGAGAAGCCTTGGGAGGTATTCCAGGTGATAGCTTCTATTTGTCCTCCGGTGGTGAAGGTCATCAGTCCGATGTGTCCGCCCTGTTCGGAGGCGGTGCGGCAGAGGAACATGTTGACAAACGCAAACAACGTGTTCAGGGTAGCTACGGGCAGACCTAATTTCAGAATACGCCGTGTGTACTTCTTCTTCAGGCGGGAGAAGAATGGGAAACCGCCGAGCAGGGCGTCCTTGCGGAAACGTAGTTGGTAGATGAAGATGGCGAAAACAGTAGCTTGCGAAAGCCATGTGGCATAGGCGGCACCGTTTGTACCCAGGCCGAATCCGAAGATAAACAGGGGATCGAGAATGATGTTCATAATCAGTCCTGTACCGCTGATATAAAACGGGATTTTGCTTCGTCCTGCTGCATTATAGATACCGGTAAAGGCGGCAGACAGGAATATGAACGGTAATGCGGTGGAGATAATCCGCAGGTATTCGATAGCATTGACCGTGATGTGCTCTTCGAGTTCGTAAATCCGGATAATGGGACTTGCGAATGTGAAAAGCAATCCGCCCCAGCAGAGCGAAATGATCAGTGCAATCGTGATATTGTGTGAAGCGAACTGACGGGCATCTTCTTGGTTTTGTGCACCGATGGATTGTCCTACGCTGACTTCGGACCCTACCTTATTTAATAAGGAGATAGAACCGGACATCCACGTCAGGATTCCTACAGAACCGATGGCTGCTACGGCTTCACTTCCCAACCGTCCCACCCATGCCATATCCGTAAGGCTGTATGCCATCTGTATAAACGATGTTGCCATGATGGGCATCGCCAGATTGAACAGTTGGCGGTTGATAGGACCATGTGTCAGATTCTTTATCCCTTGCATATTACTTTTTCTATTTAAAAGGAGGCGCAAAGATACATAAAATTACTATCTTCGCACATCAAAATATTCATTAATCAAAGTATACAGATACTATGAAACAAAAAATCTCTTCTTTTTGGGTATTGCTCGTCCTGTTGTTAGCAGGTCTGCAAGCCTCGGCACAAAGTGCGCCAAAACCATTTGATATTGAACAACCTTCTCTTCGTGTTTTTCTTCCGGCACCGGAATTGGCAACTGGGCGTGCGGTGGTAGCTTGCCCGGGTGGGGGATACTCCGGCTTGGCGGTCAATCATGAAGGGTATGACTGGGCACCATATTTCAACAAACAAGGAATTGCATTGATCGTTCTTAAATACCGGATGCCGAAAGGGGACCGCACTCTCCCGATCTCTGATGCCGAAGCCGCCATGAAAATGGTACGCGACAGTGCTGACGTATGGAATCTGAATCCGAATGATATTGGTATCATGGGATCTTCCGCCGGAGGTCATCTGGCTTCGACAATCGCTACACATGCGCCTAAAGAGCTTCGTCCTAATTTCCAGATTCTCTTCTATCCGGTGATTACGATGGATAAATCTTTTACCCACATGGGCTCTCATGACAATCTGTTGGGCAAAGATGCTTCTGAAGAACTGGAAAAAGAATTCTCTAACGAGAAGCAGGTGACAAAGGAAACTCCCCGTGCGTTCATTGTTTATAGTGATGATGATAAAGTCGTTCCTCCTGCCAATGGAGTCAACTATTATCTGGCTCTGAATAAGAAAGGCGTTCCCTCCGTTCTCCACATTTATCCCACAGGCGGACATGGTTGGGGAATCCGTGAAGACTTCCTCTACAAGAGTGAAATGCAGAACGAACTGACCTCTTGGTTGCGTAGCTTCAAAGCTCCCCGCAAAGATGCCGTACGTGTAGCTTGCATCGGCAACAGCATTACGTTCGGAGCAGGAATAAAGAATCGCAGCCGCGATAGTTATCCTTCCGTATTGTCTCGTATGCTGGGCGATGGTTACTGGGTGAAAAACTTCGGAGTAAGTGCCCGCACTATGTTGAACAAAGGAGATCATCCGTATATGAATGAACTTGCCTACAAGAATGCATTAGCTTTCAACCCTAATATTGTTGTTATCAAACTCGGGACAAACGACAGTAAATCATTCAACTGGAAATACAAAGCCGACTTTATGAAAGATGCGCAGACAATGATTGATGCCTTCAAAGCCCTTCCGGCACAACCGAAGATTTATCTCTGCTATCCTTCCAAAGCCTATCTGACAGGTGACGGTATCAACGATGATATTATCTCCAAAGAGATCATCCCGATGATAAGGAAACTTGCCAGGAAAAACAACCTGTCTGTCATAGACCTCCATACTGCTATGGACGGAATGCCCGAACTTTTTCCGGACCGCATTCATCCGAATGAAAAGGGAGCCAAAGTAATGGCAGAAACTGTCCGTCGATCTATCATCTCTTTAAAATAAAAAAGATGTTATTGACTATTGAGCTTTTGACCGGATAATTGTATTAATAATATAGCCTTGATATAGGAAAGGAGAATATAATGGTCAGAACAATTGTTGTTTTCGTTTTTGTAACTTCTGTATGTGTTACTGCTGCCTTTTCCCAAACTGTAGAAAAGGAGAATAAAGTAGACGTGCAAAAGAAAAATAGTTCTACGGAAGTAAGCGGACGTTTATTGCTTGAAACAAAAGACATAGAACCGAAGTTGCCGGATATGGAGGTCAAAAAGAAAGCAGCAGATGATAAGTCCACGCAGTCATACGGCTTGACACCCTCAAACCCTGCATCGGGCTTATCTCCTTATTTTTATGATTTTCCTGCATTGCTGGAAAGTAATCCGACATTGACGGATTTTTATAACTTCCGGCGGTATCCGATGAATGGGCGACTTTCTTTTATTGGGAGTGCGGAACAGAAAACTTATTTGGGATTAGGACAATATATGTCAGTCAATGTCGGAGTGCGCTGGATACCTTCCCAAAGATTTTTCGTTGAGGCAGGAGGTGTCTATAGCCGGCAATACTACTTGGCTTTGCCTATAGCGAGGCAAGATATAGCAGGAATGTATACGAGGATGCAATATACTTTGGCCAGAAATGTCCGTCTAAATGTCTGGGGACAGTACTTTATCTGGGGCAATACGCCTCCTCCGGTTTATAATCCGATATTTCCACATACGGGGATGGGAGCCTCCATATCGGTTGATGTGAAAAAGAATACGGAAGTAAGTGTCGGTGCTGAATATCAGTATGACAAGAATTCAAAGGAATGGAAGATGGAAACGTCAGGCCGCATATCCATTGGCTTTTAACACGGCTGGCTTTTGTCACAGCGTAATTATGTCGTTTCAGCAATTGTAGGCATGTCTCCTGTTTTTTATAGCAAAGGCATTTCAACTCTTGTGACATGTTCTTCTTCGGGCACATCCGGATTACTGTAATAATATTCTATTGATGTTCCGGAAGCCTTATATCCATTTGTCTTTATCCATTCGGCCATCTCGTTATACAGTTGTGCCAATTCATTGTAGTTTCCTCTGTGCAAGCATGAGACTATTCTTCTGGCGGGGATGATGACAGACTTTATGTTTCCGGTCCCTTGTAGAGTTCTCGACGATTTCAATCCGATAATCATTCTTACATGTTCTTCGGTCAGGCTTTCAAAGTCGGGGTACCCGACAAAGGGAATATTGGTGGTCACTTCCCCTTGCTCCTTGAATAAAGTGTCGATTCTTACAAAGTTCTCTCCGATAGCTTGTGGCATTCCTTTCATGTCGGTTTGCACTTCGATAGCCAGAGCAGGCTGCTCCGGTTGCTGTAAAAGCATGATTTCTGATATCTTTGCCATAGATTCTGTTTTTAATGATGATTACTTCCGTATGACCGGTATATATATGTCTGTTAGCAACTCCGATGTTTCTGTAGTAGACGGACGATTCATATATACCTCAAAGCTGGATGTACTTTGAGGATGGTATTTACTTTTCGGGAACCATTCCTCATAAATCATCCTGTACGCTTTGTATAAAGAAGAATAGCTTCCCTTATGCCTGAATATGGCATACCGTCCACCGGGTATCTGCATGATCCCCGGCATCGTTTTCACTTTTGAATCATCGCGAATGGTAATACCCAGATAGAATCTGCACTTATCTGTAGGTGTGATTGACGGATCGTCCATACTAAGGCTGATAAACTTGTCATACCGCTGATCGGCTTCATACTGTCTGGCGTAATGCCGTAGTTTATTCCATAGCAATTGGTATTTTATTTTGTTTTTATACGCTTCTCCTACTTCAATGCAGAATATCTTCATCGGGCTGATCACTTTTATTTCCGGCTCGATATCCGTTGCCGGATTTTTACTGTTCGGTTTATGCTTTTCTCTGTATTGGGAAGTTGATATACCAAAATGTTTCTTAAAAGCTTTAGCAATGCTGGATTTAGTCTGATAACTTGTCTGCTCTATTATTTGTTTCAGTGTATAGTCTGTTGAGATCAGCAAATGTGCAACATGTTCAATGCGCAAACGCTGTATATAGCTGCCGATATTTTCTCCGGTAGCGGCAAGGAACACTCTTCTGAAGTGGTATTTGGACAGCCCGCTCATTGAACTCAGTGTATCAGTATCCAATATCTCCGTCAGATGACAGTTGATGTACACTATTATGTTCTGAATCATCTTGTGATGCAGATAGCTTGTTTCCACCTTTTGCCGCCATCTGTTCAGTGTAGGAAGCCGTTTATTCAGTATATTCCTCAGTTCTTCCGGAGAATAGTCCGTATCTGCATATTCATTATATTTATCTGTATATTTTATCCAGATATCGATCATTTCCCACATGGATATGTCGACAATGTATTTTCCCTCCTTCAGGCAATAATAGCAAAACTCATCACTTCTCGAACCGTCAGAGTTAGTACCTAGATATTCTTCCACATCAAAGCGAAGCGGCATTCCGCAACTTTGGCAATATCTTTTATTTATTTCGGATTCAACCATTTGTCTATTCTTGCTTTGCTTGCAAAAATAAGCTATTTTTCCGGTAAGCAGTTGTCCGGAATAGGCATCTTTTTATTAACAAATGTTCATTTCTGCTATTTCCTAAAGTTGTATCTTTCCTTTGTATGGAAGTATCAGTCAGTTCCCTTCTGTCATCGGTCTGCTGCTAACCGGTTTTATTGCCGATAGGCTGGGGGTGGAGAATATTTTCATCATCGGAGGAGTAGCGATCAGCATTAATATCTCTTATCCGTATATACGAATAAAAGAAGAAAAGTCTCCAATAACCATTGATTATCAGAGACTTTTCTTCTTTTTTAGTGATCCGCCTGGGGCTCGAACCCAGGACCCCAACATTAAAAGTGTTGTGCTCTACCTGCTGAGCTAGCGAATCAATCCTTTGTGCTTTCTTTCGAATTGCGGGTGCAAAGGTAGAACATTTTTTTAGAACTCCAAAGCATTTCAAACATTTTTCTTATCTTTGTGCCATTATCAACAATATACAATCATTAATATATGGCTGACGATAAAAAAATCATCTTCTCAATGGTGGGAGTGAGCAAAGCTTTCCAACCAAATAAAAATGTACTGAAAGACATTTACCTGTCGTTCTTCTATGGAGCGAAGATTGGTATTATTGGTCTGAATGGTTCCGGTAAATCTACCTTATTGAAGATTATCGCAGGTTTGGAGAAATCCTATCAGGGGGAAGTAGTCTTCTCTCCGGGATATTCTGTGGGCTATCTGGCACAGGAACCTTATCTGGACAACACAAAGACCGTAAAAGAAGTAGTAATGGAAGGTGTGCAACCAATTGTTGACGCACTGGCAGAATACGAAGAAATCAATCAGAAATTCGGTTTGCCTGAATATTATGAAGATCAGGACAAGATGGATATTCTTTTCGCCCGTCAGGGAGAGCTGCAGGATATTATCGATGCAACCGATGCGTGGAATCTGGACAGCAAACTGGAACGTGCTATGGATGCACTCCGTTGTCCGCCCGAAGATCAGCCGGTGGAAAATCTTTCCGGAGGTGAACGCCGTCGTGTTGCCCTTTGCCGTTTGCTATTGCAGAAACCGGACATACTGTTGCTTGATGAGCCTACCAACCATTTGGATGCTGAATCTATCGACTGGCTGGAACAGCATCTCCAGCAATACGAAGGTACAGTAATCGCTGTAACCCACGACCGTTACTTCCTGGATCACGTTGCCGGATGGATTCTCGAACTTGACCGTGGTGAAGGTATTCCATGGAAAGGAAACTATTCGTCGTGGCTGGAACAGAAGACCAAGCGGATGGAGATGGAAGAAAAGACTGCCAGCAAGCGCCGCAAAACACTGGAACGTGAGTTGGAATGGGTGCGCATGGCTCCGAAAGCTCGTCAGGCTAAAGGAAAAGCCCGTCTTAATTCATACGACAAGTTGCTGAACGAAGACTTGAAGGAAAAAGAAGAGAAACTGGAAATCTTTATTCCGAACGGTCCCCGTCTGGGTAATAAGGTGATCGAGGCCAAACACGTAGCGAAGGCATACGGTGACAAACTGCTGTTTGACGATCTGAACTTTATGCTTCCTCCTAATGGTATTGTTGGCGTTATCGGTCCTAACGGTGCGGGAAAAACAACCCTTTTCCGTCTGATTATGGGATTGGAAACGGTGGATAAAGGCGAGTTTGAAGTAGGAGAGACCGTAAAGGTATCCTATGTAGACCAGCAACATAAAGACATTGACCCGAACAAGAGCGTCTATCAGGTAATCTCCGGTGGTAACGATTTGATCCGTATGGGCGGACGTGATATCAATGCACGTGCGTACCTGTCCCGTTTCAACTTTGCCGGTGCCGATCAGGAAAAACTTTGTGGTGTTCTTTCCGGTGGTGAAAGAAACCGCCTGCACTTGGCAATCGCTCTGAAAGAAGAAGGTAACGTGTTATTGCTCGATGAGCCGACCAATGACATTGACGTGAACACCCTTCGTGCTTTGGAGGAAGGTTTGGAAGACTTTGCCGGTTGTGCGGTAGTCATCTCTCACGACCGTTGGTTCCTCGACCGTATCTGTACGCATATTTTAGCTTTCGAAGGAGATTCAAATGTATTCTACTTTGAGGGTTCTTATTCAGAGTATGAAGAGAATAAACTGAAACGTCTGGGCAATGAAGAGCCGAAGCGTGTTCGTTACAGAAACTTAATGACTGACTAGTATTTGCTGACAGATTACAAGTTAAATCTCGCTTAATATACGAAAATGAAAGGCTCTGCAAGCATTGCAGGGCCTTTATTGTTTTCGAAAGCAATAAAATGTTTATCTCTCTTAAAAGAATGTAGCATAATTGTCATCTAAGTCTAAATAATATTAATTATCTTTGTGCACAGTTTCAATGAAACAAACAATTAGTATTAACTAATAAATTACATTATGTTGAAGAGAATGCGGTCTTTTTTAGTGGTCGTAATGTTACTGATTACTGCTACGATGAGTGCGCAGGTTACCACAGCAAGTATGAGTGGTAAAGTAACAGCACAAGATGAACCTATTATTGGAGCAACGATCGTTGCTATTCACGAGCCCTCCGGTACCCGCTATGGTACAGTGACCAATGTCAGTGGGCAATTCAATCTGCAAGGTATGCGTACGGGCGGCCCTTACAAAGTCGAAATCACCTATGTTGGCTATCAGTCAGCCATTTACAAGGGCATCCAGTTGTCATTAGGAGAAAACTACGTATTGAATGTTTCTTTGAAAGAAAGTTCAGAGTTGTTGGATGAAGTAGTAGTAACAGCACCAAAAACTATTGAAAAAATAGGTACCGTTACTAATGTAAGTGAACGTCAGATGAACACTTTACCTACTATTAACAGAAGTATAACAGATTTCACAAAGCTCTCTCCTTATGCAGGTGGAAGCAGTTCTTTTGCGGGGCGTGATGGACGTTATAACAATATAACGATTGATGGTGCTTCGTTTAATAATAGTTTCGGATTAAGTTCTAATAATTTACCTGGAGGAGATTCTCAACCCATATCTTTAGATGCAATCGATGAGATTACTGTAAATGTCTCTCCTTACGATGTTAAATATTCCAACTTCACAGGTGCTTCTATTAATGCTGTAACAAAAAGTGGAACAAACTCATTTTCGGGTACTGCATATACCTATCATAAACCAAGAGGATTTGCAGGGAGCTCTATTGACGGTGAGGATATTCTTAAAGCAAAAGAATACAACTCTCATTCATATGGTGTAACTTTTGGAGGTCCAATCATTAAGAATAAGCTTTTCTTCTTCTTGAATGCTGAAATTGAAAATAAGGAAACTCCGGGGGTAACTTGGCTTCCTAATCAAGATCAAAATGGAACAGGGGATAGCGGAAAACGTATCTCACGTACTTGGGTGGGTGATATGCGTACTATCAGTGACTTTGTTAAAACTAAATATGATTATGACCCCGGACAGTATGAGAACTTCAATAATTTCCAAAGTGATAATTGGAAGTTAATGGCTCGTATTGATTGGAATATACATCAGAACCATAAGTTGACAGTGCGTTTTAATTCTGTTTCCTCAGAAGATGACAGAGAAGTAAGCGCTAAGTCCACTATTATAACTAGTACTAATTCTAATCGTTATGGTTTGGATGCCTTTTCTTTTGGTAATTCAAACTATAAGATGAAAAACGTAGTAACATCGATAACAGGCGAGTTAAATAGTCGTTTCTCGAATAATGTTCAGAATAAACTGTTAGCCACATATACTCATATTAGTGATACACGCGAGCAGAAAGGCTCTGATTTTCCTTTTGTCGATATATATAAGGACGGAAAGCAATATATAACTTTAGGTACAGAAGTGTTTACTCCTAATAATCAGGTTATCAATAATGTATTTAGTCTTGTTGATAATGTGAGTATATCATTAGGAAAACATGAATTGCTTGCTGGCGTTTCTTTTGAACGCCAATATTTTAAAAATTCTTATTTGAGAGGCCCTTACGGATATTATCGTTATGATTCAATGGATGATTTTATGCAGGGAAAAGTACCTACCATTTATGGTATTACATATGGGTATAATGGTAATGATGCTCCAGGTTCTGAGTTGACATTCGGAATGGCTGGTGTATATGCCCAAGACGTATGGTCTCTTACTCCTAATTTTCGTTTGACATATGGCTTACGTCTGGATATGCCAATATATATGAATTCATTGGATTCTAACAAGTCAATAGAGGAATTAGCTTTTGTAAATAATACTCATGTCGATATTTCTAAGTGGCCGAAGACACAAGTCTTGTTTTCGCCAAGAGTCGGTTTTAATTGGGATGTAAAAGGTGATCGCTCCGTAATTGTATCAGGAGGTACAGGAATCTTTACTGGATTGTTACCTTTTGTATGGTTCACTAATCAACCAAGTAATTCGGGCTTATACCAAAATATGGTAGAGTATAATACACAAAAAAATCCGGGCTCTTTACCTGCTGACTTTGGTTTTAATCCTAATTATAGAGAAACTCTGCAGAAATATCCCAGTTTATTTCCTTCTACACCTTCAGAGCAAGCACCTGATGTTATAGCATATGTAGATCCTAAGTTTAAGATGCCGCAAGTTTGGCGTAGTAATTTGAATGTGGATATTCAACTGCCGTATGATTTTATGTTATCTGTTGGAGCAATGTATACAAGAGATATTTATAATGTTGCGCAGATCAATATGAATGAGGCTGAGCCTACGGGTGTGTATAATGAACAACCGGATCGTATTTATTGGGCTTCAAAAAAATACGAGTATAATGATTATACTAATGGTAAGAATGTAGTAGTAAAACTTTCTAATGGAGAAGATAAAGGATATCAATATTCTTTTAATGCTATTTTGACAAAGAAATACGATTTTGGTTTTACAGGGTCTATCGGCTATACTTATACAATGGCTAAAGATCTGACTGCAAATCCTGGGTCAGCACCTAATTCAGCATGGCAAAATAATGTGGCAGTAAATTCATTGAATGATCCTGGAGTATCTTATTCTTTATTTTCTACGCCTCATCGTATTATTGCTAATGCTTCTTATGAAATTAATTATGCTAAATGCTTAAAGACAACGTTCTCGTTATTTTATTCAGGATATCATACAGGACGTTATTCCTATACATATTATAATGATATGAATGGTGATGGCAATTATTCGGATTTAATATACGTGCCTAACTCTCAGGATGAAATGACCTTTGTTGATATTACAGATAAAAGTGGTGCTATTACTTATTCTGCTGTAGATCAAGCTAAAGATTTTTGGGATTTTGTGAACAATGATTCTTATCTTAAAGATCGTAAGGGAAAATATGTGGAACGTAATGGATCTTTAACACCTTGGATTAATCGCTTTGATTTTAAAATTGCTCAGGATTTTTATGCAACTTTAGGTGGGCGTAAATATGGAATACAGGTTAGCCTTGATATGCTGAATGTAGGAAATATGATTAATTCAAAATGGGGAGCATATCAATCTTGTGGTCTCAAGAGTTATGACAATGTACAGTTATTAAAAACTGCCAGCAAAGTTGGTGAACCCTTGACTTACCAGATAAATGCTAATTCACGTGAAGCTTTTAAAGAAAGATCATCATGGCAATATACCAATACCATTGGTAGTGCATGGTCTATGCAATTAGGAGTAAAAGTTACTTTCTAATACAAGTTTTAAAGTTAAAAAGAAGGATTTTATTTTAATGGGAGCCGGTTAATTCATAATGAGTTAACCGGCTTTTTTGTTGCCTTACTATATAGTGATATACAGCGTAAAGCTTATAACCTCATCCTCATCACCACCGGATTATGATCACTATACTCCAAATCCGGAGAGAAGTAATCCACCCCTTGAAACTCAGACGAATGGAGGATATAGTCGATTCTCAGCAGATGCTTGAAATATCGGAAAGTGTACATATACCCATGTCCGCAGGTCTGAAAACCATCATTCAGTTTTTCTCCTTTTACCGTTTGATATACATATGAAGAAGGGAGAGAGTTGAAGTCACCACATACCAGGGTGGGATAGGGAGAAGCGGAAATCAATTGATTGATATGTTCAGCTTGTGCGGCACGTTTCTTGAAGTTCTCGTGCAGACCATCGGCAAGGGTGAGAGCGGCACGTTCCGCACGGTCGGTATCGTCCGCACGAAGTTCTTTTTCCAGTTTGCGCTTGTTGCGGCTGACTTCCGTAGTCTGCAGATGATTGTTGAACAGACGGATCGTTTGGCCGTTAATGTCGATATCACACCACAGGCTGCAGTTGTTGGAATTTGGGTAGGTGACGAGCTGCTTCTCCTTGATAGGATAACGGCTGAACACAGCCAGTTGTAAAAGATTCTCCCCGGCAGGAGAAGAAGGAACATAGTAATACGGCCATCCGGAAAGAACGGTGCGAAGGCTGTCAATACCAAATTCATGATTGATCCCAAACTCTTGAAAACAGAAAATGTCTACCCCGAGCTCCTTCATGTAAGCAGCGATTTCCTTGCATGAGAAACCTGTGTGCTCGCGATTAAAGCTGTTAACGTTATAGGTGGCAATAGTCAGTGCTGATTCGGTGCCTCTTTCGTTTTTCTTCAGAGACAAAGATTCAGTATTCGGTTGGGAAGCTGAATCAAAAAGCGGAGACTGGAGAACACGAGTCAGGTATCCCCAGTTTCCCAATATGGCGATGAAAGGAATGAAAACCCAGCATCGCCAGCGGACCGTCCAATAGATCGCAGAGACGACATTAGCCAGCAAAAGTACCGGCAAAATCAATCCGATAAAAGGCATTAGCGTAAAGCTGTCCGGTGAAGCATCTCCGGCAAAGGCTCCGGCTAATGTGAAACCAGCCAAAATACTTGTCAGCAGGATAGACAGATAGTAGAGTAATCTATAGAAGGCTTTCATTTTACGGTAACCATTTATTAATCATATCCTTGAGCTTCGCTTGCGAGATCGGTTTGGCAATGAAGTCATTGCAGCCGACGTCCATAGCAGCTATCTGATCCTGCTGGTAGGCATAAGCACTTTGTGCGATGATGGGCACAGTGGTAGAGAGCTCACGAATAATCTTTGTGGCCTCCAGACCATCGAGATTGGGCATTTTGATGTCCATCAGGATAAGGTCCGGCTTCGCTTCGTCGTATGACATGACGGCTTCCATACCATCCCGGGCACGTATCAGCCTGTACTTCCTTCCAAGAATGGCCTTCAGCAAATCAAAGTTGCTGTCCTCATCTTCTGCTATCAGAATCGTTTGCTGGCTGGGAGAGGCATCAGCGGAACTACCTTCGGAACAGCCTTCCTCTGTATTTCCGGACACGCTGCCGGAAGCATCCTGGACAGACGTTTCAGCGAACGTTCCCATGGCTGCCGTATCACTCGGATTTCCGTTTGCATTCGTCGCATTCCGTTCCTGTTCTTCCCTATCTCCGGATGCTTGATCCGATTCGTAAGGCAGCGTGAAAGTGAAAGTCGTCCCTTTGCCTACCACCGAAGAAACAGAGATTTCGCCACCCAACCGTTCAACGATTGTTTTACAGATAGACAGTCCCAGTCCTGTGCCCTGCGCGTAGTTGTTCAGTTTGGCAAAGCGTTCGAACACACGTTCTATTTTCTCCGGTTCGATGCCCGTACCGGTGTCAGTCACGTGGAAAACAACCTGCTTGTTCACCAGCTTGTATCCGTAGCTGATGCTGCCCGCCTTTGTGAATTTGAACGCGTTGCCTATCAGGTTCGAGAACACCTGGAACACCCGGTTCTTGTCAGTCTCTATCACCAGACCATTTTCGGATGGCTCGTAGATTAGCTTCACCCCTTGTGGAGTACGGAAGACGTGGGCATCGTACACTTCCTTACACAGGCTGTGGATATTTACCGGTGCGCTGGTGAACTCAATAATGCCCGATTCGATTTTCGAAAGATCGAGAATCTCGTTGATCAGTTGCAGCAAACGTTCGTTGTTGGCCTCGACAATCTCGTAGAATGTATGCCGTTCTTCCGTATTTTCACTTTCGGCGATCAGATGCGAGAAGCCGACGATGGCATTCAGTGGAGTACGTATCTCATGACTCATATTGGCGAGGAAAGCAGATTTCAGTTTGTCGGACATTTCAGCTTTCTCCTTGGATGTCTGAAGTTCCCGTTTGATCTTTTCCAGTTCCGTGATGTCCCATTCGATGCTGACAATGATAGGAGAGGATAGTTCGTCCCCGTCCACCCGTATCTTCCGCTTGTCCAGAATGAGCTGGTTTCCGTTTTTGTCTTTTCCTTCCATCGTCCAGTGGAGTCCTTGTCCGGTAGTGGCAACCAGTACATCTTCCTCCCTTTTCTTTTCTGCCACTTCGGGCGGATAGTAGTCGAAGTCATTCTTGCCGATAGCTTCGCCGACGCACAGGTCCCGGTTGTACGATTCCCGGTTGCGGTAGATATATCTGAAATCATTGTTGACCTCCTTGACGACAATTCCGGCGGGAAGATTGTCGATGGTGGTATCCATGATCAGGTTGAGCCGTTTGATTTGCGCTTCATAGTGCAGCCGTTCGGAGATGTCGTGTGAGAACGACCAGTAACTTTCCTCTCCGGAGTCGTTGGTGACATTGTACATGATCCCTTCGTAAGCCAGTATGTTTTTGCTTATCCGCGAGGGGTGATGGGCGATGAAACTTCTGCTTCCTCCGTGAAGAATATCTTTGCAGCGTTCCTGCCAGTCATTCTCCGTTTTCATGTCCCCGGCTATTTCGTAGATTTTCAGTTTGCCGATCTCCTCACTTTCTGGAATGCCATGATTCTGGAGGAACTGGCGGTTGGCGAAGATCAGCGTGCCATCCTCTTTGGCGGCGAAGATACTCTCCTTTGCGTTGTTGATGGCATGTGTCAGCGTGTTGATATCGTTTCTGTGACGCTGTATGTAGGTGATGTTCTGGATGTACCCTTCGATGTTGCAGCTACCGTTCGGCAGCTCTTCGCGCAGATAGGCCTGCAGACGCATGTAGTAGATCTCTCCGGCAACGCGGACGCGGTAGCTGATGCTCTCCTCGTTGGGACCTTCCTCGTTTTTGCGGCACCAGTTGGTGAAGTTCAGGCGGTCTTCTTCGACAATAAGCTGCTGGTAGTTGTCAAGAGAGATACTTCGGGAGGACTCTTCGCACAACACTCCGGTGTAGCCCATATAATAGAATACATTGTCGTATGTGTTGTACATCCACTGTCCGATCTGGGCCACTTTCTGTATCTCCCGTAAGTTCCTGTTGACCTGCTCCAGCTGGCGTTTCACGTTGCTTCGCTGGGTGATGTCCCGATATTGGCAGAGCACGTTGTCATCGTAAGGATACATGATACACTTGAAGTAATAGGTATCATCTTTCAGTTCCAGCTTGTAGTTTTTGCTGATGCTGCGCTGTTCCCGGAGTACGGTTTCGAAGGTGCTGTAGACCTTCTCCCGGGTATGTTCGGGCATTAATTCGAATATATTTTTTCCTAAGAGCCTCTCTTCTTGCAAAAACCATAAATTGCTATGAATATCAATATCAATGCAAATGCCATTTCTATCGACTAATAGCATGGTGTCGGCAGTCAGTTTCAGTATCCTCTGCGCATTATCCGCCTCATGTAATGTTCTGTTCATGCTTGTCCGATTAGATTTATAAGATTCTGTTTCATGCAAAGATAATAAAAGATTTGTTTCTCTGTTCTTATTTTTCCGCGCGTTTTGCTTTTTCCCACGCTCCGCTTCCTTTTTTTCTTTTCAGGTAGCCGATTCCTTTGAGCACATTCACGTTCATGAATAAGAAATAATAGGGAATAAACAGTACTTTATTCTTTATTTGTCTGGTAGAGAGGTAATATCCCCAGTATCCCATTCCGTAGAAAAGAATCTGTAACCCCAGCAGGGTGCCATAAAACAGGGGAGATCCGCCCAGCAGTAAAACGACTATATTCAGCGGCAACAGCACAAACAGCAGGAATGGAGTGACAGACCAGCGCAATACCCGGTGCGACGTGTACTGAAAACTAAGGATTCCGTAACGGAAAGGGTTCAGCAACGGGCGCAGACGCCAGATCGACTGTAATCCTCCGGCAGCGATGCGCACTTTCCGTTTTTCCTCTTCACCCATATTTGCCGATCCGCTTTCGATGGCGTAGGCGTTGGTGCAGTAGGCGATGGTGTATCCTTTCATGGCGATGCGGAGAGAGAGGATGAAGTCGTCGAGCAGCGTATCCGGTTCCATCGGTTCGAAGAGTTCGCGGCGGACGGCAAACAGTTCTCCGGCAGCGCCTACAGCTGAGTAGAGACGGGAGTCGAGCGCTTTCAGTGTCGATTCGTATTTCCAGTAGATGCCTTCGCCTCCGGCGGCTGCTCCGTCCTTCGTCTGTACGGCTATACGCTTTTCTCCTGCCACGCAGCCCACTTTCGGGTTTTGAAAAGCCAGTACGATTTCACGGATTGCCTCGCTGTTGACCATCGTGTTGGCGTCCGTAAAGACGACAAGCGGGGTCCGGACGAGTGTCATTCCTCGTGTCATGGCGGCTGTCTTTCCCTGCCGTTTCGGCTGGAAGTAGACGGTTACTTTTCCGTTCCAGCGGGTTTGGAGACGGTCGTTTGTGCCGTCATCGCTTCCGTCCGTCACCCAGACGATGCGGAGTTTGTCCGCAGGGTAGTCCAGGGCGAGGCTGTTCTCCATCTTTTCGTCCACCACGTCTTCTTCGTTGAAGGCGGTGATGAAGAGGGTTACTTCCGGCAGGTCACTGTCCGGTGGCAGCACCCGTTTCACGGGTTTCACGAAAAGCTCTTTCAGCCTGACGAGCGCGTAGAGGACGATACCGTAGCCCAGATAGGTGTAGAACACCATGAACAGGGCGGACCAGAAGATGATTTCGAGGATGAGGGTTTCGTTCATAGCTATATTCTCGTTTAATAGATGTTTGTTGATTTACTTATTGAAGTCGTTTTTTCAGTGCCTCTTTTTTAGCCGATTCTTTCAGTATGTTTACAAAGTAGAGGGCGTCTGCTTTGTTGGAAGCATCGGAAGGATTGGCCTCATATCGTTTTACGAAATTCTCGGCGTGTTCAAACAGGTATTTCCGACAGTCGATATTGAGCATGATACCGTCTTTGTAGTCAGCATAAGATAGTCCGGTCAATGCATCATTTCCTTCGATGGAAACAATGTCATACATGCTAATTCCCGACAAATTGATAGTGGTAGAAGGATAGTAGAAGAACTTTTCTCCCGGTAAATTTACTGTTAATTTGAAAGAACTTGCGTCTATTTGTGCTATACTAATATGGCTGTTTAAACGATAATAGTTATATTCATAATATTCTTCCTGGCTTGGAAACCATAACGAATCATCCCCATCTTTACCATAATTACTATTTAACCATAATAAAAAGTCGATCCAATTGTTGTCCGTACCATGAACACCTATGCAGATTGCTTTACGTTCTTCTTTGGGTAATTTTAGCAGGTCAGTAATCTGTTGTTTAAAATATGCTGGTGAATCGTTAAACTCCCGTTCTATCAGAGATTTTTGTAAAGTTTCAGACACTTGATACGGATATAGGGTAATTGCTCCTGCTTGTGCGGTCATCGTTTGAATTTCCGGACATTGAAGAGCAGCAGTTACGTATGTCTTATTTCCATTGGGTTCAGCAAGAAATTTGCATCCCCTTCCTGTGAGTTTCTCTACAATAATGTTTTGGGCAATATCAAAATGTTCCAATATTTGTATTGGATCATTAGCATCCTTTGTCATTACATCATGGAGGGCAATGCCTGTTCCATAGTTCAACATCTCTCGTATGTTATCCCATATAAGTCCGGATTTCATATAAAAACGATAATAGTTTGCAGTAAACCCCGGCAGTACGTTTGTTTCAGCATCCATCCATTTTTCTTCAGGGGCAAGAGTGGTAGTAATAGCAAACCGAACTTCATTTCCTGCTCCGTCTGTACATCCCAAAGATTGGTTGGCGGAAATAATAGTAGGGGGAAGATCCCCTTTTTGCAAATGTTTGATGTCAAAATATAATTGGTGTTTCATATTCTGATCAGTGGGAGTTGGAGTAGGATAAGGTATTGAACTTGAGATCGGTTTACCGTTTATTGCAGCCCACGTACGGCAAAAAGCAGCCTGCATGCAGTCGTCTTGTGTTAGCATCAACATCCATGTCTTATTGTATTTTAAATGAGGGATTTCGACATTAATATCTTTGGTCTGTATTTCTTTTTTTGTGTGGATAATGATTTCTGCTGTAACGTTTGCTGTTTCTTTGTCGAAAGGATACATATAGACGGGAGTAGAATCTGTATCTTTTTCGTTATTGTCTTGTCCTGTATTTCTATTCTCATCGTATAGATTCATTTTTCTTATACAGGAAGTATAGGTGAAAAGACAAGCTGTTACTAAGATGATATTTACTATATATTTTGCCATATCCATAATGATTTTGATGAGACCTTATTTGATGAGATTAGAGTCTTTATCTTTGTATGCCGTCTTTTTGATAAAGAGTCCGGTGATTTCTTTCAGTGCTTTGATTACCCGTATCCATATATTATCAATCAGTGATCCTTCAGAATTTAGGGTTCCATTACTTGTAAGCACTCGTGCTTTGCTACTTGTAATAAATACGATTTTTCCATACGGTTTCATAGCTAATGCTAACGAACCGTCTTCTCCGCGGATAATATCTGTACGAAATCCAAACCGACGTCCTATTTCCGTATTAAAACTGAAAGCCATACCTCGCACACAGAGTTCAGGACGCTGGATGGCTTGTAAGCGGAGGTATATATCGCGCAGGCCTTCGTAGCACCATAGTCCGAATCGGGAATGTCTTTCGTCAACCATAAAACTCCATAAACTGAATGTACATGCAACCTTCGGATTCATTAGATATTTTACATGCGTTTCAATGTAATGCGGTGGATATAAAGTATCTGCATCAATACAAATATGATATTTTCCTTTTGCATGGTCCAATCCGCATTGGCGGGCGTATCCCGGACCTTTCTTCGTTTCGTTATAATAGGTAACTCCCAATGATTTTAATACTTCTTCCGTTTTATCCGTTGAATTGTTGTTAACGGCTATTATTTCAATGGGGAAATGGCAATGATTCTCGGAGAGTGACCAGATACAACTTACCAGATGACGTTCCTCATTGTATGCAATGAGTACAACCGATACCAGTGGAGAATCGTTTTGACGTTCTTTGAGTTGTCTTTTGACTTTGCGGATACTATCGTCAGAAATCTCATCAAAAGATTTCCCGTATACTTCCAGATAAGTTTTATACCACTTTACCATATGTTGTTCTGTTATTTAGAAGAATAAGTTAATGATTCGAATAAGTTTTTCCATTGTGGCATCACATTTTCCGGCAGAAAGCGTTTTACGTTTTCCCTGGCTTTGTGTCCCATCTTGATGCGTACATTTTCATTCTCAATCAGATAGCAGATTTTGTCTGCAAGTTCCTTGATATTTTCTTTCTCCACTAGTAGACCGTCTTCATGGTCTTTTATGATATCCGAAGGACCATGCGGACAGTCAAATGAGACACAGGGTATACCACATGACATTGCTTCTGCCAGAACGAGTCCAAAACCTTCGTATCGGGAACTCATGACATAAAAGTCGCTATCCATGTATTTTTGATAGATATCGGAAGTGGGAGGATGAAATAACACGGAATTTTCCAGTGCCAGATTTTTCCGTTTCTCCAATAACATGTTTTTGTCTTCACCCTCTCCATATATATCAAGAATCCACTCAGGGTGTTTCTGATGTACTTTACTCCAGGCATCCAGTAATAAGTCATATCCTTTCTGCTCTACCAGTCTTCCTGCGGTAATAATCCGTTTTTGAGTTTTCTTGTCTGGACTGATTTCTGCAGGATACCGGTGCAGCATATTGGGGATGATTCTTGCCTGCGGTGTTATGTCGGACCAGTCTTTCGCATCGTTGTGAGTCAGTGTTACAAAGGCGGACATATGTTTGATATACTGGTGAAGTTTCTTGTCTCTTCTTTCGAATGCCCGTCTCATCAATAGATTTCCGGCAGGTGGATTGTTTTTTTCAATACTTGTCCTCATGCTATGCGTTTCCAGTATGGTATGCGTTTTTCTTTGAAGTAAATCCATACCAGCCATAGTTGTGAATTCGCAACTAGCTCCGATGACTATGTCGGCTTGAGTTGTATGTACGAAGTTACTGAGTTTTTTAAAAAACTCTTTTTCCATTTTCCACTGCATGAACATGCGTTTGAAAAGCCCATATTGATACTGGCGATAGAATAGTATGCCCCAATCTACATGGGTCACTTTGGGTGATAAAGGGTAAACGATGGAATGTCCCCCTTGCTCCCAAGTAATAATGTATACGTGGTATCCGTAATGTTCTGCCAGATAATTAGCCTTGTCGATAAAGATTCTTTCTACGCCACCAAAAGCCGCTAGTGAGCGATATAAATAGATGATAGTCATTCTTTTCTTCTTTTATTGAGGTGCATATTCCATCAATTCTTCAAATAAACTTTTCCATTGTCGCGAGATTACTTCCATAGTAAAATCTTTGGCCCTGATTTTTGCCTGCCTACCCATTTCTATGCGGATATTCTCGTTCTCAATCAGATAGCAAATTTGCTTGGCCAATTGTTCAATGTTTCCGTTTTCTACCAAGAGCCCGTTTTTTCCATTCGTTATCATGTCCCGCGGACCGCATGGACAGGCAAAGGCAACCGGAGCAATTCCATAAGCCATTGCTTCGCCCAATACCAGAGGTAGCCCTTCGTATCGGCTTGATAAGACAAATATCGAACTCATACAGTATTTTTCGGCTATATTCGATACAGTGTGATGAAGCAGACAATTATTATTTAGTTGTAGTTCATCTATTAGTTTGGTGAACTTCTCTTTCAGGTCGCCTTCTCCATAAATATGTAGTTTCCAGTCCGGATGTCTTTGGGCGACAATGCTCCAGGCGGGGATTAGCATATCAAATCCTTTTTGGGGCGCATATCGCCCTACAGCAATAGCATTATGTGACAGAATATCTGTTTGTTTTCCTTCTACAGGAGTAGAAATAGGATTAGGGATGATGCTGATATTAGTCAGTTCCGGCCAGTCTTTAGCCCCTTCACTTGTAAGTATAATCACTCTGGACAGTTTAGACAGGTTTTTGACAAATCTGTTTGCCCATCTTTTCTTTATCATGTTGACAATCGGGCTTTTACGTTTCAGTGCTTCTGCGCCATAGGCGTAGCGGCTGACGTGAAACTCTCCGATTTTCAGGCTACCGTCTTTCAATTTAGTGATAAAGTTCAGTTCCCGGCGCATGGTTGAGATAGTAATGTCCGGTTTCAGTTCGTTCAATAGATTCGATAGTCGTTGTTTAAACCGATAGTAGCGGAACGGATACTTCAGCACTTTACTTACTATGGATTGAGAGTAGGGCAGGTCGAAAGATACTCCTAAGTCGATATGCTTTACTTTGGGGGATAATGGAAAGTGTGGTGCTTTACCCATTTGTTCGGATGTAATGATGGTGATGTCGTATCCTTCAAAATGTTCTGCAAAATAATTGGCTTTGAATGTAACTATCCGTTCTATTCCGCCAGGTGCCTGTAGTGAGGGCAGGTAATAGGCTATCTTCATGATTTAATAGATTTTAGCAATGATTTGTTTCCGATAAAATTCTCCGGCGTCGGACACTTGTTTTCCGTTGGCGGCTTCGTTTACATATTTTCGTTCCAGCTTTACTTTCCGTTTGGCTCCCATTCGCCACCATTCATATTCTACGTCCACGTGCCCTGCGTCAATTGCCTGATAACCGGACTTGAATAAATCGTAAGCCAGTACAGTAGCCGTAGGTCCTAAGGCAATGAGGAAGAGAGCGGTTTTCTCGAGTTTTTGCGCTTCATTCAGTATTTCTTCGTAGCGGTCAAATGCGTCACGGGGCGGACAAAGAATACGTCTGATGCTTTTTACATTGTCAAAGAGGTCGTTGCCTACCCCCAAACGGCTTTTTTCGCCTTCAATGAATACGACATCCCTGTCTTTCCAGATAGCTTTCATCTGGTGAAACCACCGTGGGCAGTCTTCTTTGGAAGCGAAGTCCATGTAGGGACGGGTGATGAATGTATTGTAGTATAGCCTGTCGGGCAACAGCAAGCGGTCCCACCAGCTGCCATACAGAAAGAAGTGAGTTCTCCAGAATCGGCGTGCTTTGCGGTTATAGCGATAGATGTTTTCGAAAGTATCGGAGATACAAACCAAATGTCCTTCTTCATGGCTTGTCAATACTTCCTTGAGACGCTGAGCCAAGAGTACATTTCCTTTTTGGAATCCTATTTCCTTGTCCGGGTTGGTAAGCAGCATCTCACCATCGCCGAAACGGCTCACGGAACATTGGTCTTCTACGATTATCCGGATGGTCTCATCAATGGAAGCTACCTGCGGAGTTATTTTCTGATGGCATCTGAGAGCCATGTACCAGAAATTGTACCATTCTACAGTAATGCCATAACGCAATTTATAGCGGACAGCATTGATCAGTGGCTGTATATTCATAGTGATATAGTTTCATTCAAAGGTTTCATTAATAACAATTTGCATCTGGGCTTTCCATGAAAGTGATTGCTCTATAGACATCCGTATTTGGAGCGGCGTTGTTTTCAATGATTGATAAAAGCGAATTACTTTTTCGATGTCAAGGGGCGAATCGTCCGGTGCTGCCTTAAGTATGTATGGTTGATGCTCAAAGTCATCATCCGTTTCTGAATAAACAAAAGGAATGCCTCTTGCTGCATATTCACGGTTTTTTAAGGTCTTGATTTTGTCAATACCGCTACGATGGCGAGCCAGACTGCCTATTCCCATGTCCGACTGCTCGAACACGGCATCCAGTTCTTTGCCGTATAAGGCACTATGAAAGATGATATATTTCTCTAACTGATGTTTGGCTACATCTTTTTTATAGCTGTCCACCAGTTCGGGAACCCCGAAGCCTACGATATTGAGATATACTTTATAATCATGAGTGTCCGTATGTGTACGATAGTAATTTGCCATGCCGGCTATAACTCTGTCGAAACCATGCCATGGGTGCATTGTCGCTACGGCAATCAGTTGTAGAGAATGTGCGGTATCATTCTTTGGACCTCTTAAAGGGATTTCGCTGAAATCAATTCCATTTGAGATGCGGATGGTGGGGCGATTCCAAATAATGTCATAGTCCGAAAAAGTGACGATCTTGTCAACATAGCGTGCCAGATGCTGTCGGAAACATTTGTCTATAAATAGGATTCGTTGGTATACGAATGGGAGTCCCTTATATTCTTGGTCGTATGGATATGTCGGGATTTCCATCACTATACGTGCTCCGGTCTTTTTTAGCAGTTTCATCAGCCGTATGCTGAAAGGGCTGGCATTATGGACATAGCGTACATAGATGAAGTCTATGTTTTCTTTCTGTACATAATGTACGATACTGTCAAATTCGATTCTTTTTAGGATTTTTCCTTTGATCCCGAAACCATAGTCGGCGATTATCGATTCATCTACCATACGGCGTTTATGGTTGTCCGTATCGTCTAGCCAACACGTATGCATTTCTAGTCCACATTCTTTGAGGGCTTTTACTTGATAACGTATCTTTTTACTGATTCCGTTGAATGCTTCGAAACCATGGAATATGAGGAATAATCCTTTCATTGTTTGTTCTTTTGTACCAACTTTCTATTTCTTGCAAGAGTCTTCACTTTGCCTGTGATATCATAGGTGTGTGTTACTTGCATATATGTCCCAAAGATAATAAAACTTACGAAACTTTTTGCAATAAGTGTTGCGAAAATATTCATATTTTCCATCATATAATATACAGGCGTGAGGAATGCCGTTATTAGTAGGCTGACAAGGAGTGGAGAAAGAAGTTGTCTGATAAATATCCATGCGTTTCTTTGAAAAGTTACTCGGTACATCATCCAATAGCATTGTACGAAATTGATAGTAAAAGTTATCACGATACATGTTGCTACAGCTGTCAGTGTGCCGAAATAGAATATCCCTGCCAGCATTCCGGTCACATTGAGTACGGACGAAAAGAGTCCGCAGACAAAGAGGCTCCTTGTATCACCTGCTGCCTGAAAAATAGAACCTGAAGAAGAGAGTATGATCTGAATACCGACCGAAAGTGACAGTATCCGGAATACAGGAACCGAAGGCAGCCATTGATCACCGAAAATAATCAGTGTCACTTCTTCCGCCGTAAAGAAAAGCAGTACGCTGAGCGGCAGACCGATGAATGACAGAAAACGGACAATGCGTTCGTAGGATGTTGCCAGCTTTTCCTTGTCATTCTGGAAATCGCTGAAGATGGGGTGCATTACCGGTGTGATGACTTGTGTAATATTCTGCAGAGGGAGCATCATCAAGCGGTAGGACTTTTCATAGTATCCTAGCGCTGACAGGCTCATATATTTACCGATCAGCAGTTTATCCAGATTGCGGCTGAAATAGTTGATCACGTTAAACAAGAACTGATAGGCCGAATAGGAGAATATCTTTCGGAGTACTTTCAGTCCTGACGTGAAACGCAGCCGTTGCGGATAGCGTTGATAGGAAATAACGAATATCAGTATGCTGGAAAGTATAGGATTGATGATCAGCGCATATAAGCCGGCTCCGCAAAGCGCGGCAGTTATTGCTCCGGCGCCTCCGGCTATCTGGATGATAAAGCTTCGGACAGCAATGAACTTGAACTCTTTGTTGCGGTAGAACAAGGCTCCCGGCACGATGTTGGCAGAGGCGAAGAACAGGTTGACGGACAGGAGCTGGCACAACGTCCGTAAGATCCCGCTTCCGTAGTAACCGGCGATCAGCCAGGAAGCGGCAAAAAAGAGTATGCTGATTCCGATGCCTGTCCATACGGTGAATGAGAAGATGTCCGACAGTTCTTCTTTAGTCAATGATTTATGTTGTACGATAGCAGGCGATATTCCCATATCCGTAAAGAGATTGAAAAATGCAATAATGACCGTAGCGATTGCCACTACTCCGAAGTCATCCGGAGAGAGCAACCGCGCAAGAATCCCTGCCACGACGAGTGATATAATGATTCCGCTGTATTTGGCTAGTGCCGTGTAGAATACTCCGGAAAATAACTGATGTTTAATATTGTTTGCCATTGCCTGAATGATCCTTTTCTGGTCTACTTGTGAATGATGGATTTGAATAACAAGACTCCGATGCTTCTTATAGATATGAGTTTTTTGTATCTAAACAGACACCGCCACGCCAGCCGAAGCCGGTACGGGTAAGGGAGCACATGGGCTTGCCAAATGACAGCATTCAGCATTTGCGACAGATATAAATCAATAGTATTCCTGATTTCGTATTCAGAGGTTTGTTGCTTGAATCTGACTATCTCTTGAGCAACAGTGAGATATCCTTTTAAATTTTGGAGTGAAAAATCGCATGTCATAATTGAATTTTTACGTATGCGCCGGTGAAAGAACGATCGTTGGATACAGCTTGTTCTTCGGGCTTGCAGATAAAGTAAGGTCGTGAATAGCTGATCTTCGTGTACAATGTCCGGATAAAAGAGGAGCTGCCGTTCTTCCAGAAAAGCTGTGCGGATAACGTTCAGGCAGGCGGATGGGGTGTACGTTTTGTGCTGCAATTGTATGTTGATAGCTTCGGGACCTGTATAAACCTTGTCTTCTAACTTATCGGTACGTTGGTAATTTAGTGCGGGAGCATTGCGAATATTCTCTTCAAAAAAGCTCTGGGCATCAAAGAAAACGAAATCCAGTTCTTTTTCTTCGCATTTGCTGTAGCACAACTCCATTGCATCTTTTTCCAACAGATCATCACTATCCATGAAATAGATGTATCTTCCGTGGGCATGCGTGATGCCGGCATTGCGTGCCATTGACAATCCCCGGTTGGTTTGCGAATACACCTGTATCCGACTGTCTGCCGCAGCCAGTTCTTCTGCAACTTGCAGACTGTTATCCGTGGAGCCGTCATTGATGATGATGATCTCCAATTCCCGCAGTGTCTGATTCATAATGCTTTCTACTGCCTCCCGAACATATTTTTCGGTGTTATAGACAGGTATGACGACACTGACTTTTATTTCTTTATTTTCCATAAATACTGTGTATGGCTACTCTATTGTTGTTTGTTTTTGAGATCGTTTAAAGAGAGAGGTTGGGCAGGTTTCTGTAAAGCTCCGCATATTCTTTTCCTATTTTTCCGCTGTTCATGTTTTCAATGGCATATGCATAGTTGTCTTCCCCCTTCCTTCGGGCGGACAGTTGACGGGCCGCTTCCAGTGCTCGTATGATATCAAATTTGTTGTCGGGGTGGAAGACGGGGTTGCCCGTATCCTGGAGGATTTCTCCTATATTCCCGATATTGGGACCTATGACCACTTTGTGAAAAAGGAAGGCGAGAGGTATACTGGCAGAGTTCAGAATATCTTTTCGTTGAATGAATATTACATCCGAAGCGGCCATGTAGTAAGGCAGGTCGCAGTTGTCTATAGGTTCGTCGCTGGCTCCGGCGTGCATTCTGGTTCCGGTGTGCATTCTGCGCAGGCGGTTGAGCAAGGGTATAAGCAGGTAATATCCTGTCCGGGATGTCCAGCGTTTGAAGAAGTTGCTGCCATACCTGTTGAATCTCGAAAACGGGTACAGTCGCGGAGCAAGCAGGAACTTCTTTGCTTCATCCCATTTTCGGAACGCTCCGGTCACCATCCGCCTCTCTTCACGATTCCGGAACTTTCCGAACGACGTGACGATAAACGCCTCCTGCGGCAGATTAAGATACTGGCGCGCACGTTCCATACTGATGTCCTCCTTGTACGTGTATTGATAAATAGGATGAGGAATGATGACATTCCGGCTGTCCGCATGTCTGGCTGCAAATTCGTCGCGACTGTAACGTCCCATGTGCACCACCACATCGCTTTGTTCTTCGATGATGTCATAAGCACGGCCGGTCACCTCGTCCGCATCATGCGGACGGACATTGTGGCGCGTATACACGAACCGGGCCCCACGGGACCGGAAAAAAGCGATACGCTCTTCCAGGCGGCAAATCCTGTCCGGATCGTCACAACTCCCTTCCGTCACCTCTTCGGGCCATTGGAAGTGGATGATGTCGTAAGGTGTATCCGAGTTCCAGAACTCATTTGTGGAACATCGTACGTCAATCCCCGTCGTCCTGATAGCATCGCATAAAATGGGGACAAAAAGATTGTCCGTATCTCCATTCTCTCTGAAAACGATTAATGCTTTTACCGGTGGATTGCCTATTTCATTGTCGTTCATGCTTGATTCTTTGTTTTTGGTGGGCTTTTGCCATATACAAAGGTAATAAAAGATATGATACTTTTCATCTTTTTTGCTTTTTTTCGGTGTTGTGCCTTCATTCTTTGTGTGTCCGTTTTATCTCTCTGTTTCTCTATTAGTTATCAAACGTATTCATATCTATGAGAAACAGACTCCTGTCGAAGGGGATATGCTGCTTATAGAGGTACTTCTGATAGTGGTAGCATATCGTTATGAAACTTTGTACGCTGCATTTGGTCACTTCGTTTTCGTACCGGCTCAGGGTGGAAATACTGAGATTGGTTACATCTGCCGCCTCTTCAAGGTTCAGATTACATAGATGGCGCAAATGGATGATTCGTTCTATTTGTGCATGACAGTTCTCTTCAATACGCAGCCGGTCGTTAATTTCTTCCTTGGTCGCTCTTTCGTATCCTTTCATAATTTCTTTCTTTTTACTAATTATGCCGCAAAGTTCATAGAAAAATGTCAAACATCGTTTGCAGTTCTGCAAGTAGTTTTTCAAAAAAGTATTCAGACCTTTGCAGAACGAATTCGGGACATCCTGAATCACAGTCAATTAATTATAAGATATGAAGAAAGATCAGTATTTTAATTTAGAGGTAAATTTTTTGAGTAATGACAATATTGTCAGGATGATGATGGAACTTGACGCTGCGCAATCGCTCGGAATCTATATGATGCTTCTTACGCATTTGCGTAAAGCGGACAATTATGAAGCATCCTGTTGTCCGCTTTGTATGGGGGCTTTTGCGCGGATGTATGACTTGGATGCCGATGTGTTGCAAAGGGTTCTCCGTGAGTTCGACCTTTTTGTGCTTGATGAAGAACGGCAGATGTTCCGTTCGCCTTATCTGGACAGGGTGATGGCAAAGCTCGAAGAAAGACGGATGATTAATGTGGCAAACGGCAAAAAAGGAGGTCGTCCGAAACGCATGGAAAGCACACCGGAAACACCGATGGATAAAGGCGGAAAACCGAATCAAAACCAGAAGAGTAGAGAAGAGGAGAGAAGAGTTACTACTGTTGTCAAAGACAACAACAGTAGTAACGAAGAAAAGACAGAGAAAGAGCACTCTGCCGCCGCCGCTTCTGACGGACTTCAGATTGTTACTCCACCGGAGGATAGGGGACAGTTGCCCCTGCAGCCGGTTCTTCCGTGGGAGATGCTGGTGGATCAGATGGCCGAATCGGAAAGTTACATGGAGTCGATGGCTATGCACTCCTGTATGGGCAAACTTTTCGTGGAACGGCAGGAGGAGGTGATCGCTGCCTTTAAAGAGCATATCCGACGCTTTGGCAGGGAAGATGGCTTGCTGTTTTTGAGGGATGTGAAACTGTATTTCGGCAATTACCTCTCTCCGGGCGGACGTCCGGCCCAGGAGCTGAAGAAAAGGCTGCTCGGCAGTTGCCGGCAATCGGCTGAGGAAGAACTGTATCGCTTTGAACAACTCATTGGCGGGCAACGGACGTATCTTGGGCATCCGATTCCGAAGGATGCGCCTCCAAGACCGGACAGGTCTGCCGTGTGGGATGAAGTGCATTGGAAGTGGGGAAATTAGCTCCGGATTTCTCCGACATCCGGCTACGTGAGCGTTGCCTTTCGGCTCGCTGCTCGTTCATGCTCGGCTCGCTGCTCGTTCATGCTCGGCTCGCTGCTCGTTCATGCTCGGCTCGCTGCTCGTTCATGTTCAGCTCGCTGCCCATTGATGCTCAGCTTTCCGCCTGCATTGGGAACTGATAGAAAAATTATTAATACAAACTTAAAATCTCCTTTTCGGAAGGGGAGAATAAAAACAAGAAATATGAGAAATTTTGCTAATTATCATGTCGATGTCCGCAGACATACCAGCGGTGTCGTTAAAACCATCTGCGAGCAATGCCTCCCGACGAGGCACAACAAGCGTGACCGTTCGCTGCGGGTCAATATCGACACAGGGCATTGCCATTGCTACCATTGCGGAGCCGACTTCTACGTCCCCGACGATGCCGAAGAGCGTGAGAAAGCCGAGCGACAGGCTGCCCGTAAACGTCGTGCGGCATCTGCCGTTCCCCAGCACTTCCGCCGTCCGGTGTTCGACGCTTCGAAGACGACGCTTTCCGAAGCTACGGAGCGTTGGCTGGTAGAGACGCGTTGTATTCCGCAGTCCGTCATCGCCGGTCTGCGCATCACGGAGCAGGAAGAGTTCATGTCGCAATCCGGAGCGAAAGAGCGGTGCGTCTGTTTCAACTATTTTGAGGACGGGAAACTCGTCAACACCAAATTCCGTAGCGGTGCCAAAAATTTCAAGATGGTGCAGGGAGCCGAACTGATTCCCTACAATATCGATTCCGTGCTGGGACAGGACACCTGTATCATCCACGAAGGCGAACTGGATGCCGCTTCCTCCCTTGCCGCCGGATTCAAAAGCGTGATCTCCGTACCTGCCGGAGCAAATGCGAACCTTTCGTGGCTCGACCGCTTCATGGAGTCGCACTTCGAGAATCTGAAAGACATCATCATAGCCGTTGACGCCGACTCTGCCGGGCTCAAACTGCGTGACGAACTGGTCAACCGTCTGGGTGCCGAACGCTGCCGTGTGGCCGTCTACGGACCGGGCTGCAAGGATGCCAATGAACATCTTGTCAAATATGGGATCGACAGCCTTCGTATCGCCATCGAGCAGGCGGAAGAAATCCCTCTTGAAGGCATCTTCACTGCCGCCGATCTGCACGAAGACCTGCGGGCATTGTTCGACAACGGCTTCGGTCCCGGTGCGGAGACGGGCTGGGAGGAGATGGATAAGATTTGTACGTACGAACGTAGGCGGCTGGTCATCGTTACGGGCATACCGGGGGCCGGAAAATCGGAATGGCTGGACGAACTGGTGTTGCGCCTCTGTATGCGCCATCAGTGGAAGATCGCGTTTTTCAGTCCGGAGAATAATCCTATCGTCTACCATCTCCGCAAGCTGGTCGAGAAACTGACCGGACGCCGTTTTCAAAATGGTTGCGGCATGACGGAAGGGCTTCTGCTCCGTTCGGAAGAGTTTCTTGCCGAAAACGTCTGTCACATCGCCCTCAAAGGCAGCGCCACTCCGGAACGGGTGCTTGCCAAAGCCCGTGAGCTTGTCCTACGTCGGGGATGCCGCATCTTCGTCTTCGACCCGGTCAACCGTTTCGAGCATACCCCCGCGCCGGGGCAATCGGAAACGCAGTATCTTTCCAATTTTCTGAATCTGTTTACGGAGTTTGCCACGCAATATAACTGTCTGGTGATTCTTGTGGCGCACCCCCGAAAGATGAACCGCAATCCGGTGACGAACCATACTCCGCGTCCGGAAATGTACGACGTAAACGGGTCTGCCGATTTCTTCAACAAGGCGGATTATGGCTTGGTAGTGGAGCGTGACAAGGAGGTCGGAGTGACACGTGTCTATGTCGAAAAAGTGAAGTTCAAACACCTCGGAGCGGGTGGTGTGGCTACTTTTGTCTACGATCCCGTCAGCGGACGTTACCTCCCCTGCGAAGAGTCCCAAGACCCGTCCGTCCCACCGGAACAACGGGTCAGAAACACTGTCAGTGACAGCTCGTGCTGGTTGCCGGAGAAGGAGCTGTTTGAAGGGGCTGACTAAAAAGTCGGCCCCATACTTATCTTCAAGGTTCCTGCAGCACCTCTACGATCAGTCGTACTTGTGCGGGTGTGTAGTGTCTGCTTCGGGGATTCATGCCGGTGGATAGCAGGCGTTCTTTTAGTCCGGGTGCGGCTTCGATCCATTCGTTGAAGCGGTCTACTGCGCTTTGTTGCTGGACGTTGGGGATATATAGCATGGCGAGTTCTCCTTTTCCGTAGCTGCGGTATTGGAAGGATTTTTCTTCTTCCTGTTTTTGCAGGGTATCTGTATTTGCTTTCATTTTTGATTTAATTGTAGGGTGTTGCAATGGGTATAAAGTTACTGTTTTTTACTGGATTTAGCAAATTTGTTGCTCATGAAAGTGTCGCTTTTATGTTTGTATTGTTTAGCTGTTATTCACGTTGTCTGCTTATCTTTTTTTTTGGGGGGGGGTATTCGGGGTCAGTCCGAAAACCCTGTTTGAGCTCCATACTATACCGAAAAGAATATATTTAGGCACGGATTACACGGATTAACACGGTTGTTTTACGTAATCATAGCACTAAAACCGTGAAATCCGTGTAATCCGTGCCTAATCCTCAATTTATAATTTAGTTCATTTCCGTACAAAAAATAATCTGAAAACAACCGGGTTTTCGAACTGATCCGGTATTCGGGGTTGGTTGGGAGCTTTTCAGCTTTTATCTGCTTTATGGTTACTTTGTATTCGCTTTTAGTATGCTTTCAATCAGTTTCTGATTCACTTTATTCTGCTTTTATCCGTCTTAATCCGTTTTATCCCGTCATAGTCCGGCGCAATCCGTCATAATCCGGGAAGTCGCCGGTGCGCTGCCGTATCTTTGTTTCACCAACAGAAAGGGAGAATGTCCTTCTTTTCTTTAATACAAATTCAGTATGGCAACAGTGTCTGTGGTGCGCTATCAGCGCAGAAAAAAGATTGGTGATGACAAATCGCCGATGGTGTATGTGCTCAAACCCAAGCCGGGGGAATCGAAACTTTATTCTATCGGGTCGCTGGCGCGTGAGATCGAGTCGATCGGTTCGCTTTCGGTGGAGGATGTGGAGCACGTGATGCAATCCTTTGTCCGCTCGATGAAGAAGGTGCTCGTAGCGGGGAATAAGGTGAAGGTTGACGGCTTGGGGATTTTCTATACCACGCTTACTTGTCCCGGCGTGGAACAGGAAAAGGACTGTACGGTGAGGAATATTACTCGTGTCAACCTTCGTTTCAAGGTCGATAATTCTCTGCGGCTTGCCAACGACAGCACGGCCACCACACGTGGCGGGGACAATAACATGGTCTTCGAACTCATCTCCAAGAATGCGCCGGCTTCGGGAGGCAACGGGGATGGCGGAGGCTCCGGTAGTGGCGGCGGCAGCGGCTCCGGTGGCGATGGAGGGGAAGAGGAAGCTCCCGATCCTACCGTTTAGTCCGGTAAGTATATCAGCATCATTAATGCGTGATACCTGTAAATGAATAACCTGTAAAAATAAAAAGTTATGATTGACAAGATTTTGGAGATTGCATTGGAAATCCTGCTTTTCTTCCGCAGGAAGAGAAAAGGAAAACGAACGAAAGGGCAGGTCGATGAGGAAGATTGACCTGATTGTGATCCACTGTTCCGCCTCTAGGGCGGACAGGGATTTCACGGAAACAGACCTTGAAGTGTGTCACCGCCGGCGGGGATTTAACGGGATCGGCTACCACTTTTATATCCGGAAAAATGGCGACATCAAGACTACCCGCCCCATTGAACGGATAGGAGCTCATGCGAAAGGATTCAAATTATATAGTATAATTTATATATCCTGTTACTAAAATAGTTATATTTGCATCATTATTATTAGAATAATCTGAATATGAAGGCAATACTATTAGTAAGAGTTTCTACAAAAGCACAGGATTTCGACGAACAGGAACGAGAAATTTACAATATGGCTATCAAAGACGGCTATTTACCGGAGTGCATAATTCCTGTATGTGAAAAGGAATCCGGTATAAAGTTGGCAGAAGAAGAGCGTGCAGGATTAAACAAAATGAAAGAATTGATTGAAGAAGATAATGATATAAATTGTGTGTACTGTTGGGAAGTATCAAGAATCGCTAGAAGAAAGAAAATAAACTTCTCTGTATTGGATTATCTCACAACTCATAAAATACAGTTAGTAGTCAAGAATCCGTCTATACGGCTATTTAAAGATAATGGAGATATAGATGAGGGTGCAGAAATGGTATTCACTTTATTCTCCCAAATGGCAGAATCAGAAATGCGTACTAAACTAGCCAGGTGGAAACGTACAAAAGATGCTAAACGCAAAGAATCTATATATACTGGTGGCTGGATTTTATATGGATATACGGTAGATGAGACAACGAAGAAACTAATAATAGACGAGAAACAGGCAAATATAGTAAAGACGATATTTGCTTTATATTTGACAGGGAAATATAGTTATGGTAGTCTAGCTAAAGAACTAATGCAAACAGGGCTATTAGTAGGTTATACTTTGCTTACTGCTAGAAAATTTATATCATTAACTTTAAACAATTTAGCTTATGCAGGTTTGCCTTCTTCTACCAATAAACGTAATAATGTCAAGACGGAAGGAAATATATATCCTCAGTTAGTAACATTGGAAATGATAAATAAATGTAAAGAGATAGCCAAGAGTAATACAAACAAACCTAAAAAACAGTATAACAACTATTATTTCGGTAAAGGATTATTAAGGTGTCCTTACTGTGGTGGAATAATGGTTGCAAAGAAGAATAACAATACATATCATTGTCAAGAATGTACTAAAGGATTTTGGATACAGATAAATTTAGTTGACAGCATACTTTGGCATAGTTCTATTATGCTTTATGCAACTAAATTAGCACACAAGGATGATGAAGATAGAAAACAATATTACTGCCAACTAACAATATGCGACAGTAAAATTAAAACTTCTGAATCGCGAATTAAAGCAATGCAGGAAAGAGCGGAGGTAATAGAACATAAGGCTTATGTGGAGGGTACTCTATCAATAACGAAAGCTGATTCTTTTATTAATGAACTCAATAATAAAATAGACAAGGAAAGAAAAGAACTGAATAAGTGGATGAATGATAGAGCTACTATTCAAAATCTGTTGATTGAAGTGAGTAGAGATGACAAGGTTGTGAACTTAGATAAAGTAGCAGAAATAAAAGACGACAAAACAAGATATGATATTATCCACGAAGTTTTTGATTGTGCTTTTATAGACAAAATTGAACAGTATAAATATACTATTTCAATATATCCAAAACTTTGGAATCATCCACTTCAATACACTTTGAATACGAAAAAGAATACTGTCTTTACAGATGTCACAGAAGATATTCATCAACACTTAATAGGTAAATTTCACGCTATTGAAGATGGTGTAGAAGTTTTGCCAGTATCAGAAGAAATTAAATGCTACGAAGAAAGATTTAAGGCAGTAAGGAACAAAGAGAAAAACCGTTATTATAATGTAAAATATTGCAGAGAACATAAAGAAGATAATGCTAGAAGGCAAAGGGAATACAGAGCTAGGCAAAAGGCTTTAAAAGCAAAAACAATAAAGTAAAATAAAGTGCCAATCGATAATCACATTTTATTAATACTTCTAGTCGATTTTTTCAGTTTGTGGTACTAGTATTAGGTCACTCCCTAAAAACTTAGTACCTTTGTATCAATATATTACAAATAGTATATAAGATAGCACAGACACAAAAGATACACTATTTTATCACCATTTTTATTATAAAACGGTACCATGCAAACATTCACCTATGAAGAAATCAGAGAAAAAGCACTAAAGCAAGGAGTTACAGATAACAGGCTTAGAGTTGGCTTATGGGCTAGCTCAAATGGCTATATTAAAAGCAAAAGAAAGATACAAGGGAAAGTATATACGATTTATTTTGCACCACAACATTAATTAGATTCAGATACATCATTTATAAAATAAACCTATGACCTATGATTATCCATATTCCTACAGGACAGCGATTTAATAATCGAAAAGAAGCAAAGATTTACTTTGGTAGTGCTTATTACTACAAGATAGAAAAAGAGAAGAAAGATTTACTATTTATAAACAATATTCAATCCGCTACTAATGAATATTCTACCCAAATTCTGCAAAAGCAGTGCAACCGTAAATTATTCCATTCTAAATAGATTCAAACCTGCATATATTTATAGATTTTTCTGCTTGTCTCTTTCAAGGGATGATTGGTATAATGTGAGGATTACTTTAGATGAATTAAAAAGAACAAGTGGAGATAAATCACTAAGCAGTTTTAATAAGAAATTTAAAGAGTATTTGGACATCAAGCCTTATTTTGTGGACAATGGTTTTTATTATCCAACTAGACGCAATATTTATCATATTCCTGCAATGGAAGAACAATGTATCACTATCTCCAATAAGTTTGCATTAATTGAACTGGATGCAGCAATAAAAGGCTTCTTTATCCAATTACTACTATTATCCCAATATGGCAATATAGAGCTGATTAAGAAAAATATAATCAAAGCAATCGGAATAGATAAAAAGACTTATGACAAGTATATAATAAAACTTGTTGGTGCTGATTTAGTATCAATCACTACTCCCTTAACTTTACATACTGAAAATATTCTATTGGAAAACGACTTTTCCAAGCAGAAAAAACTACCCACGAAGAAAGTAAATAAAATAGCAGAGATAGACGATAATGGGAATATCATAATTCCCAAGTAAGGGGAAAAAATGTTCTTTATTATATAATATATTAATGTACTACTTTTCCCCTATATATACCTGTTTTGTAGAATAGGATGCAATAAAAGTGATTTTTTCCATGTAAGGCAAAGATGAATGTTGTTGCCAGTATCACAAGTCATTTTTAGCTTTACATAGGTAAGGTGGTGGGGAAAAAGTGTCTAGTAATAATTATATAATATACCACACATTTTCCCCTATTACTAAAGAAATCGAACTTTATATACATATAAAACTAATATTTCAGGGTGGCAGATTGGCTATCCTAGTTTTTAAAGATTAAAAGTTATATATATTATTTTCTAAATTGGAGAGTATAGCATGGAAAATGTCTCCTATAAGACAAAATAAGACCGATATGGGAAGCATAATAAGTAAAGTGTATTACTAGCCAACTGAATACAAAAATAGCCGCAAGCGACTGTACGCCTAAAAACAGTCAAATGCGGCTTTTTTTATTGAACTGCTAAAATCTCCATAAGTACGGAGAATATAGCGGTTCGCAATTTTAAATATGAGAGTTAATTTTCCCAATGGAAGTGTGGGAAAATACAAATATAGCCTGTTTGGTTTATCCAAAATTCAAGGAGTAGAATACTTGGCAAACAGACTGTTCTTGATTTTTATGAATACCCAAAGTTACTCATTATAAATGAAGTAAAAAAATAAACAATTCTCTATTTCTGATATTACTACTTAGTATATCTTTATATGGTAGTATAATACCCTGTTTTCTATTATAGTACATAGTAATACATGAGCACGCAATATAGTACAGGTACTTTATATATAATACCCCTACCCATTAAAAACAGGAGCTTAAATATATATCAGCTTACTTCTCCTATGATTTACTGAATTGAAAGTTATGTGAGCGCGTGAAGAGTACCCTTTTACGCCGCCCTAGGGTAGTTGGAGAGAAATGAAAAATATTTCAATCCACGTAATCAATTTATAAATCATTTAAAATCTTATTCGTTATGAGAAATCTACAAATTATTGGCAATGTGCCACAGGTAAGAAGAGAAAGTAACTTTGGTGAATATGCAGAAGAAGCAACAATAATCGAAGAACAACCAAAAGTTAAAAAAGAGAATCCTCATTTCTTGGAAGCTAATACACTAGAGGTTACAATGCAACATTTGAAAGAAGATTGTATTACACCCGTATTCGCCAAAGATAATGAGCTTACAATTCCTCACCCTGCATTTATTGATACTGTTTATGACGCTGCAAATACGTTTTTCAGTGGTGAAAGCATTGATAAGCCCGATATTCGTGTAAGTCACATTATCAAGGGAAGAATACCAGAAGCAATACACAAACCTGCAAATCAACTTCTTGAAAGTGATAAGACTATCTACTACGAAAGATGTGCTTTTATTATTCAGATTCCTACGATTTACGAAACGGTGAACGGGAATAAGCTAACTCTTACTATTGGTGGTGTGAGAGCTTATAATCACACAAATCTGTATTCAAAGAAAGGAGCAGAGCGATTTAAAGTATTTATAGGCTTCATTTGTAAGGTTTGCACAAACTTGTGTGTGTCAACAGACGGTTTTCTTAGTTGTTTGGAAGTTACTAATACAAGGGATTTATATCAAGCCGTATTAGAGATGTTCAACAAATACGACACAGCCAAACACATACACTTAATGCAAACACTTGGTAACTCATATCTCACAGAACATCAATTTTGCCAATTACTTGGGAGAATGAGACTTTATCAATCATTGCCACAAGGTTATCAGAAAGATATTCCTAAAATGCTTATCACTGATTCGCAAATAAATACAGTTGCAAAAGCATATATCAATGATAAGAATTTTGGGAGCTTGGGGAATGATATTAGTATGTGGAAATTGTATAATCTATTGACAGGAGCAAATAAAAGCAGTTATATAGATTCATTCTTGGATAGAGCGGTAAATGCAACCGAAATAGCAACGGGAATAAATGCCGCTTTGCATGGAGACACTAAATATAAGTGGTTTATTGATTGATTAAACAGGGGAATATTCAGTAATGGGTATTCTCCTATTTTATTAACTACGTAAAATAAAGAATCATGTTTTATTATAAGATACTCGTTTGGCTCTTTTGGGTGGTATTGTCTTTTATAACAGGTTGTGTTCCGTTAATCCTACTTATTCTTTTAGTTGGTTTATGGGATGTTGAGGAAGCGAATAAACGTCACTAACTACTTGTGTATTCAAAACTGGAATGTGTTCAAATAAATCTGCAAAGGTGGTTTGAACACATTCTTTCATGTTATCAATTTAATCAAAGAATAAAATGAAAACAGCCGTAATATATGCTCGTGTTTCGTCAAGTAATGACAGACAGGACACGAGTAGACAAATAGAGGATTTAAAGAAATATGCTATCTCACAGGATATAGAAATAGTAAACATATTCCAAGAGCATATTTCAGGTGCAAAGAAGATAGAGGAAAGACAGGTTTTAGGGGAATGTCTGGAATACTGTAAACATGAATCTGTGAATATCCTACTTTTATCTGAATTGTCAAGATTGGGAAGAAGTACATTACAGGTTCTTCGCTCTTTGGATATATTGCATGAATCGAAAGTATCGGTTTACATACAGAACTTGGGCTTATATACTTTGCAACCAAATGGGGAAGTTAATCCAATAGCTTCTATCATGGTGACAGTACTTGCAGAAATGGCAAATATCGAAAGAAGCAATATCCAATATCGTTTGAATAGTGGTAGAGCGAATTATATTGCTAAAGGTGGCAAGCTTGGCAGAAAGACAGGTTCAACCAAAACGGATGATAAGAAAAAAGAAGAATATAAGGAAGTCATTGCTTTACTAAGAAAAGGCTATTCAATCAGAAATATAGCTAAGCTACAAAGTATTGGTATTTCCACCGTTCAACGGATAAAAAATCAGTTTATAAAGCCATAAGCATAAAGTATCGGTGGGGTGGAAAATTTCAGAAATTTAGTTTTTATATGGGCAGTCTTGAATTTTTCCACTACCATAGATTTACAAAGCAGAGATAGCTCTCAACTTTTAATAAACAATAGTTCTTGCTATTACAAACGCTTTTCGTAACTTTGTGGCAATTTCAGATACCTAATGTGTTAGGTCTGAAAGGACATATTAGTTAACGAAGAGCGTTTAAGATATTATCCTATCATGAAATCTGGACAATTTCACTTGCACGGGATAGTAGGCAAGAACGCTCACGTCAATGTTATATACCTATCTTGTTAAGATAGTCTATATATCGTTTGGCGTGGGCTATTGTTTATTATTCAACCTTGGGCAGTCCAGAGCCTCAATATGATAATATTCAATAGTTTCCACGCCTTTCAATTTTTAATAGTATCTGAAGGAAACAGGGTACATAAAACGATATATAACTACGAATCAGACATTAGAAAACAACTTTTGCTACTATCTTTCAAGTAGCCAACTCATTTTTTGAGCAGCTTATACTACAAATTAAATTATTAACAAAAAGATTATTTACAGAATATGAAAACATTTAGATTTTTTGCGACTTTATTAATTATTACTTTATGTGCTGGTTTTACTTCTTGTAGCGATGATGATGATGAAAATGAAAGTAATTCTCCATTGGTAGGTACGTGGATAATGACGAAATCTATAAAAGATGGTCATACATGTATTCCTGGACAAAATGGATTTGACAGCGGATTAGGGCTTGTTTTTTCAGCTAATGGTACATTCTATAATTTAGTGGAAAATGAAAAAGCAGAAGATGGTAAGTACTCCTATGATGAGAAGGGGAATACTTTAACGCTTATATACACAGATGATGAAACATTATTCTGTTCTGTTAAGTCATTTAGCGAATCTGCTCTTATCATTTCATATACAGAAGGTTCATCTGCTCGTGAAGATTATTTTGTTAAGCAGTAAATAACCTGTTGGTTTATTGGAAAACAGCATTTGAAGAAATTCATTTGCTGTTTTTTTATCCTTAATCTTGTTATATTGTCAATAATATGTATTTTTGCACCCCGAAATATGCGCTCTTTGAAATGCTTAACTTTAAAAACAAAGGTCACTAGCAGCAACGCTTTATTGTGTCAAAAGCACTTTAAATGTTATCCATTGGGGTAACTCGTGACCTGTAACCTTTTTAAGACAGAGACACAACGTCTATTTTTTATTAAATAAAATTCCTATATGATTATATCTAAATTAAAAGATATTAAAAATGAGGGTGTTAACGTTTGTTTCATTCAAGGAAACAGACAAGTGTCTAATAAAAATGTAAAGTCTAAGACTACATCCATTAAAGAATATGGTATACTTGTACCATTGATGTATGTTAAAGGCACAAAAGCTGTTGAAGACGGTTGCTCATTAATGACAAGTAAAGGGGATGCTATTCCTAGTGAAGAAGCTGACAAATATATTGTTATTGTTGACGGGCAACATAGATATACAGCAGCAATAGAGAATGGTGTTTCTGATGAAGAAATATATCTTTTTGAAAGCTATGCTAAAGCTTCAACAAAAGAGTTGTTAGCAGAAGCAAATGTTGAAGTAGAAAGGTGGAAAGGTGAGGATTATATTGCAGGTGCTACTTTGGCTAAGCCAGAGGATGAACTTTTGCAATTTGCAAACTCCTTATCTTTAAGAGGATTTCCGATTAGTACAATTAGTCTTATTTTATGTTGGGATAAGCACAAGTTTACCTCAAAAAAATTAAGTAAGCTAATGAAAGGTGAAACTGTAAATATAGAGTATAAGCTTGAAAGAGCTAATGCTTTTTTGGATGCTATGTCTAATTTTACAGATAAATTTGTTGCTAAGAACTATGCTATTAATGTCGTTATAGACTTATCAAGTGAAATGGGTTACAAGCCTGTTTGTGAAGCATTGTCTAAAATTTCAAGAGCTACTATACAAAGAATCGAAGGGATGACTGGAGAGGAAAATGTAAAAAACTTCTTGAAGGATGCAATAAATAAAGAGTTAGGTAAGCAAAAGTTTAATCATTTAAAACCATAGGTTATGTAACCAAAGTTTAAAAGCGCATATTTCATAGCCGATTATCAGAAATGGTAATCGGCTTTTTCATGAAATTATTTCAAGAAAACGAAATAAACAGCCAATATTAAACATATACATGCTGCAAAATGATTCCAATGCAATGTTTCTCCTTTAAAAAGAACCATAGTAAATACTGTAAATATCATAAGAGTAATTACTTCTTGAATAACCTTTAATTGCATTAAAGAAAATGGTCCCCCATTACCAACAAAGCCAATACGATTTGCCGGTATTTGACAAGCATATTCTGCAAGTGCTATACTCCAAGAAAATAATATAACGGCATAAAGAGACCAATTAGATATAACTTTCATTTCTTGTAGTTTCAAATGACCATACCAAGCAAAGGTCATAAAAACATTAGACACAATGAGCAATAATATTGTATAAACAGCTTTCATATATATTTTTTATTTACATAAGGATATTGAAATCTTGAATCTATTTTCTCATGGGTATTTTCGACAATTTATATTCAAAGAAAGCAATTGCCCAACTAAAGGTAATCACACCTATCAGTGGAAGAGCTGCAAACCAAGAATACTCCTGCTTCATCTTTAGATGACCATACCAGGCGAAGGTCATAAAGACATTGGATACAATGAGTAATAAAATTGTATAGAAACCTTTCATCTTATTATATTAATTGGGTAATTATCATTCTATTTTATCCGGTAATAATTCTTCTTGCACATTTGTCATGCTCCCCCATAAGCTGTAGCGAGCTTCCGGATTCATCGCTTCCAACTGCCGCAGAATACCTTTCATATCGCTTCGGCTGGACTGTGATTCATATGGACAGTTCTTCACTTGCTTCCGATAGTCATGCAACATAGCCAACTCAACCAAATCAGCCTCATGCACCATACACATCGGTCGGATAATTGTCATATCAAATTTCTTCATAACCAACCGGGGAGGCATTGTACTGAAAGCTCCCTGATAAGTAATGTTCATCAACAATGTTTCCAGAATATCATCCATATGATGTCCTAAGGCAATCTTATTGCACCCTCGCTCCTTGGCAACCGTAAACAAAGCTTTCCGTCGATTCCAGGAACAAAGAAAACAGGGAGACTTACGTGTATCCGTAGCAGGATCAAAAGAGGTTTCGTACTGTACGAAAGGCACTCCAAAAGATTCACAATATGTCTTCAGATATTCGATATCACTCTGATAAGGAATATTCTTCATCACCACATGGACAGCTATCACGGAAAAACGAGGTTTGTAAATACGCGCCCGCTTGCCCAACAACTCGACAAGTGCCAACGAATCTTTCCCTCCCGACAGTCCGATAAGGATTTTGTCCCCTTCTTCTATCAGTCCATACTGCACCACTCCTTTATTGAATCGCCGTTCAATACGGCGGATCGTCTTCTCTTCTTCCGTAAATTGTGTCATATCTTCAAAAATCGGCTGCAAAAGTAAGCGAAAAGAATGATTTAAAGAAGAATTAACATAATAGAATCTCTGAAAAAGGGTTTATTTCTAATAAATTTGTACTTTTGAACAATTGATGCATGGATTATTGAATAAAACAATGAAAAGAAAATATATTCTATTTTTAATTTGCAGCTTCTTCCTTGGCGGAGCATCTGCACAAACATTGGAACAGGCACGCGCCTTATTCACAAAAGGCGACTATGAACAAGCCAAACCTGTATTTCAGAAATATGCCAAATCTCAACCGTCCAATGGCAACTACAGCTATTGGTATGGTGTCTGCTGCCTGAAAACCGGCGAGCCGGAAGAGGCAGTCAAGTATCTTGAGACTGCCGTAAAAAGACGGGTAGCCGGTGGACAACTGTATCTGGGACAAGCCTACAACGATACGTACCGCTTCGAAGATGCAGTCAACTGTTTCGAGGAATATATTGCCGACCTCACTAAACGCAAAAGATCGACAGAAGAGGCCGAAGCTCTGCTGGAGAAAAGCAAAGCCGATCTGCGTATGCTCAAAGGAGTAGAGGATGTTTGTATCATCGACAGCTTTGTGGTAGACAAGGCAAACTTCCTGAGTGCGTACAAAATCAGCGAAGAGTCGGGCAAGTTGTTCATGTTTAATGAGTTTTTCCAGACTGAAGGAGATCATCCGGGAACAGTTTATGAAACAGAAATCGGAAATAAAATCTATTATAGTGAAAAGGGAGAAAGAGGAAATCTGGACATTTTCTCCAAAAACAAATTGCTGAATGAATGGAGCAACGGACGTCCGTTACCCGGTAGCATCAACGAGTCCGGAAATGCCAACTACCCGTTTGTACTGTCGGACGGTGTTACCATCTATTATGCAACTGATGGTGAAGGATTAGGAGGGTACGACATCTTTGTCACTCGCTATAACACAAATACAGATTCGTATTTAACACCGGAAAATGTAGGAATGCCATTCAATTCTCCTTACAACGATTACATGTACGTCATCGACGAATACAATAATCTAGGTTGGTTTGCCTCCGATCGTTTCCAACCCGAAGAAAAAGTCTGCATCTATGTATTCATTCCCAATTCATCCAAACAGACTTATAACTATGAAGCGATGGACCCGCAGCAAATGATCCGTCTGGCACAGATTCATTCGCTAAAAGAAACATGGAAAGATGAAAATACAGTTGCAGAAGCATTGCAGCGTCTGAAAGAAGCAATCAATCATAAACCGCAGGAACGCCGTGTAGTTGACTTCGAATTTGTCATTGATGACAACACAACTTATTACCTCCTGAGTGACTTCCAATCTCCTAAAGCCAAACAACTTTTCCAAAGTTACCGGCAACTGGAAAAAGATTATCTGCAACAGGAAGATAAGCTGGATGGCCTCCGTCAACAGTACGCAACTGCCAACCAACAAGGAAAAGAAAAACTGGCTCCCGCTATACTCGATCTGGAAAAAAGGATTCTGCAAATGAATGTAGAGCTGGATGCTCTCGGAGTGAGTGTGCGCAATGCTGAAAAAACAAAATCAAAATAATACAGAGTTATGGACATACTAATTATCGCCGTTCTCATTATTGCTGCAGTGATACTATTTTTAGTGGAACTGTTTGTCATACCCGGAATCAGCCTCGCCGGTATTTCGGCATTGGCTTGCATCCTCTATGCTAACTACTATGCATTTGCCAATATGGGCATGGCGGGAGGATTCGTTACTCTGGGAATATCAGCTCTTGCCTGCATCGGGTCACTGATCTGGTTCATGCGTTCGAAAATGCTGGATAAGCTGGCTTTGAAAAAAGATATCGATTCGAAGGTAGACCGGAGTGCGGAAGAAAGTGTAAAGGTAGGCGATAAAGGTATCAGCACTACCCGTCTGGCCCAAATCGGTTATGCTGAGATCAACGGTAATATCGTGGAAGTAAGATCCATCGATGGTTTCCTTAATGAGAAAACACCGATTATCGTAAGCCGCATTACCGATGGCACCATTCTGGTTGAGAAACACAAAATATAATATTCACTTAATATAATTATCAATGGAAACATCTTTGTACTTACCTATCGTTCTGATTGTTGGAGGTATTATTTTCCTAATACTATTTTTCCATTATGTGCCGTTCTTCCTTTGGTTGTCGGCTAAAGTATCAGGCGTTAACATCTCGTTGATTCAACTCTTCCTGATGCGTATCCGTAATGTTCCGCCGTATATCATTGTCCCGGGCATGATTGAAGCTCACAAAGCCGGACTGAAAAACATCACCCGCGATGAATTGGAAGCCCACTACCTTGCCGGAGGACATGTAGAAAAAGTTGTTCATGCGCTAGTATCCGCATCGAAAGCAAACATCGAACTGTCTTTCCAGATGGCAACTGCCATTGACCTTGCCGGACGTGATGTGTTTGAAGCTGTTCAGATGTCTGTAAACCCGAAAGTGATTGATACTCCTCCTGTTACTGCGGTAGCCAAAGATGGTATCCAGCTGATAGCAAAAGCTCGTGTAACGGTACGTGCCAGCATCAAGCAGCTGGTCGGTGGTGCCGGAGAAGATACAATTCTCGCCCGTGTAGGTGAAGGTATCGTTTCTTCCATCGGTTCTTCCGAAAACCATAAGTCTGTACTCGAGAATCCGGATTCTATCTCTAAACTTGTACTTCGTAAGGGATTGGATGCAGGGACCGCTTTTGAAATTCTGTCTATTGATATCGCGGATATCGATATAGGTAAAAACATTGGTGCAGCTTTGCAGATTGACCAGGCTAATGCAGACAAAAACATCGCACAGGCTAAAGCAGAAGAACGTCGTGCAATGGCTGTCGCTTCCGAACAAGAAATGAAAGCTAAGGCACAGGAAGCACGTGCCAAAGTAATCGAAGCGGAAGCGGAAGTACCTAAGGCAATGGCAGAAGCCTTCCGTAACGGCAATCTGGGTATAATGGATTATTACCGTATGAAAAATATCGAAGCCGACACTTCAATGCGCGAAAACATTGCCAAACCAACGGCTGGTGGTGCCACCAACCAGCCGTTGAGTAAATAGTCTACCAAACGCCGGAACCCGATTCCTATTCAGTTCATCAGCGTATCTTCTCTTTGACAAACTTGCAAAAGAAAAGAAAGATACCTCTTCCGAACTAAAATCCGGTTCCGGCGTTTCTATTTATATACGACTTATTGTAAAACTAAAACCGTTCAATAACATGAAAAAGTACTTTCCATCCTCTGAACTGATTATCAACGAAGACGGCTCGGTATTCCATCTTCACGTAAAGCCTGAATGGCTGGCAGATAAAGTGATCCTTGTAGGAGATCCCGGACGTGTAGCACTCGTAGCTTCTCACTTTGAAAACAAAGAATGCGAAGTGGAAAGCCGCGAATTCAAAACAATCACGGGTACATATAAAGGTAAACGAATCACAGTGGTTTCTACCGGAATTGGTTGCGATAATATCGACATCGTTATGAACGAACTGGATGCGCTTGCCAACATCGACTTCGAGACACGGGAAGAAAAAGAAAAGTTCCGCCAACTGGAGTTAGTACGTATCGGTACATGTGGCGGATTACAGCCAAATACTCCGGTAGGCACCTTCGTCTGCTCACAGAAATCTATCGGTTTCGACGGATTATTGAATTTCTATGCCGGACGTAATGCGGTATGCGATCTTCCTTTCGAACGTGCTTTCCTTAATCACATGGGCTGGTCGGGAAATATGTGTGCCCCTGCGCCTTATGTTATCGATGCCAGTGAAGAACTGATTGACCGGATCGCTAAAAAAGATATGGTACGCGGTGTAACTATCGCTGCAGGAGGCTTCTTTGGACCGCAAGGACGTGAACTCCGCATTCCATTAGCAGACCCGAAACAAAATGATAAGATTGAAGCATTTGAATATAAAGGCTTTAAGATTACCAACTTCGAAATGGAGAGTTCGGCACTTGCAGGACTTAGCCGACTGATGGGACATAAGGCGATGACCGTCTGTATGGTGATAGCCAACCGACTAATCAAAGAGGCTAATACCGGATATAAGAATACGATCGATACACTGATTCAGACTGTGCTCGATAGGATATAGGATAATATCAATTACAATGTAAGACCTTCACTAAAACCATTAATGATCCTTTAGTGAAGGTCTTTTTATTGATTCATATATAAAGTTTCAAATAAGAGGAATATTTTAGCCTTTGGTGCGATGAGGAACAAAGGTAAAGAATCTTTTAAAGTAATCTCTCAAAGATTCATTGCACACATAGATATAAGTTCCGTACATACCTCTTTCCAAAAGAGTAGCATAAATATTCTTTATATAATTACGCAATATTTTTTCATCCACCTTTTCTTTGCCTTTGGCATCTTGATACATATCCTTAGATACAGTAATAATATTATTTATAGGATCATAGTCTATCTCCCAACCTATTATCACACCTGCATAATTTAAATCATACCCCTGCGTCGTATGTATACAGCCTATCTCATTAATTGAATTTTCTGAGTTTATCCAGTCTCTTTGGGTAGTATTCCAAATGTACTTATGCGCATTATTTACCTCGTATTTGTTTTCTATCTCAATATCATATAATCCTTCTTTTTGAATTTTAGACAGTTTCATTTTGTGCGTCTTCCAAGGCCAGGCATACCCCGCCATATTCCGACAGAGCCCCATTTTATTATTTTTTTCTTTAATTGCAGATACCATGTCTTCAACATCCTCAAACAACAGTAGTTCATAGGATGAACCAAAAGTGAGCATTTCTTCTTGTTGACACTCCAATATATTGTTAATATATTCTATGTAATCATTTCCACCCTTACACCTCATCTGAGAAGTAAGCTTATAGTTCCGGGTATCCTCTTGCTGAGACAATGAGAAAAATCTTAGTGCTTCCACATCAGAAGGCTTCACCGATTGTCTGGAATCATAAAAGAATAGCTGATACCGGCTTTTTTTCAGTATCCAGTCCAATTCCGTCGCTTCTTCATCTAACTCTAATGTCTTGTTAGCTTTATCATACGATCCATAATTAAATAATGCACGACGACGCCTCAAACGATGTGATTCATCAACAATCAGAAGATCATATAAACCTTCACCCGAGTTGGCAACATCTTCGGGGCTAAGTACCATTTTAGAATCAAGTCCCTGTATTCCATCAAAAACTTTTTTCAATGTCTCACGAAAACTTTGTGTAGGAACTACATACCCAACTCTTAAGTTCGGGCTCAAATGGCCAATTATATAACTAAGATTCTCATCCAATGCTTCTTCTTCCGCAGTCCATGCAGGTGAACTCTTTGCATCAATCAACAGCTTCAGCAAATAAATTCCAAGAATAGACTTACCGGTACCTGCCCCTCCATCAATTATAAAAGAACGGGATTGATTATTATTCCCTAAATCATATTTCAGATCGGTAAGAATTTGCACAGCAACATTAAATTGGTCCAAATTCAAAATCTTATATGGAGAATATTTAAATAAGTCTTGATTCTCAAGAAGAGTAATTCCATGCCTGACAACACCTTCATCCTGAAGAAGCTGCCAAATGTGTCTGAACTCTCTCTGATATTCATCACGCAAATAATAGTTATGAACATGCTGGCCACCATTGCCATTCTGGAGTCTATATTTACCATCAGCTACAATATATCCGATAAGAAACGCTTCAAGATCCAGGATTACAGATTTATTAAAGACTTTATTAAAGATAATATATATGTTTTTCAAAGCTCTGCGTTCGGTATTATTCCAATGATCACAAATCCTGGTACATATATTTGTAGACTCTCCTATATAGGCTTGTCCCTTTTCGTCATCCTCGATAATATATACAACAGGCCATCTATCTTTGAAGGCAGCTTTTACTTTAGAAAAATGTTCCTTCTCAAAGGTACATTTTAAGATTTGAGTTTCTTGTTTGAATATCATAGTTCAGAATATCATTAAGTATTTCTTCTTTGTTTCATTTTGTGTTACAATACCGACACAATGCAAATATCGGAAAATAAAATAAGAAATGACTTGAACCATACGTCAAAATGTATGCCTCAAGCCATTATTTTTACTTGTTAACTCAAATTTTACACAAGCAAATTTATATAACGATTAATCTCTTAATCAATAGCCAATTGTAAATCTCTCCTGATGATGTTTGGGATGTTCCAGCTCGTCAATCATCGCAGCCGCATAGTCTTCTACAGAAATATGGCTGTTACCCACGATGTCCACAATCATATCATCTTTGCCCAAACGATAACGTCCGGTGCGCACTCCCGGTCTCATATCTGCTGCCGGAGAGAAAAAGACCCAGTCTATCTCTTTCTCCTTCATCAGGAAGTTCAAATAAAATTCTCCTAAAGCTTTAACTCCGGGCAGGATATTTTCAGGAACTTCACCCGAATCCATCAGTCGCAATCCCGGCGCAATAAACAGTGATCCGGCACCACCCACCATCAGAAAGCGATTCACCCCTGCTTTCTTCACTCCATCAATGATAGTCAGATACACTTTGATGGTTTCGTCATATATATCAGGATTATTCCATCCCGGATTGAATGCACTGATTACAGCATCGGCTCCTTTACAAACTTCGCATACTTCATCGAGTGAAGAGACATCCGCTTTCTTTACTTTCAGATGCTCGTTCTCTATCTTTATTTTTTCGGGATGACGAACTACGGCTGTCACTTCAAAGCCACGATTCAACGCCTCATTCAACAGAGCAGAACCAACAAAGCCGCTAGCCCCTATGAGGACTATCTTTTTCACTTTCTCCATATTCCAACAAAAATTAGATTGTTATTATTACTTTAATAACAATCTAACTTTCAGAATGTTGGTTTCCTTTTAGAAAATTAATTATCCAATATAGGTTTCTATCGTTTCTTTCAGCTTCTCCAAAGAATATGGTTTGGAGATAACAGCATTGCATCCTGCCTGAATAGCTTGTTGTTGTTCCGTATAGAACGCATAGGCTGTAACTGCAATAATAGGAACCGAAAGAGAAATAGTTCGAATCTTCTCTGTAGCCTGAATGCCATCCATCACAGGCATACGAATATCCATTAATATCAAATCCGGTTTTTCGCGAATAAAACTATTGATTGCTTCCTGTCCGTTACGCACCCACAGGATGGTATACTCTTTCTTCAGTAAGATATTCAGCTGGGCAAAGTTCGATTCGATATCCTCCACTACCAAAATCTTTTTATGGCGGACAGATTCAGAATCAATCTTAGTAGACAGAGTCTGTTCGACGACTTCCGCCGGTATCTCCCGATAAGGCAGGTAAAGTGCAAATGTACTTCCTTTTCCCTGTTCTGAACTGACTTCAATACGACCACCCAAGCGTTCTACAATACTTTTACAAATAGAAAGTCCCAGTCCGGTACCTTGTACAAAGTCATTCAGTTTTTCAAAACGAGTAAAGATTTGAGGAAGTTTCTCTTCCGGGATTCCACAGCCTGTATCACTGACAAACAGCTTCAGCCAATCTCCCTCCTGCTTCAATCCTAACGTGATACTCCCCGTTTCAGTATTCTTAATGGCATTGGACAAGAAATTGAATAGTACCTGCATCACGCGGTTTCGGTCAGTAGAAGTCCAGAACTCTCCTTGTGGACGGACCACTTTCAAGTCCACATTCAACTTCATCTTCAACTGATGCACCTTCTCTACTTCGTCTACCAAGCCGGCTATTTCAACCTGCTGAAAATGCATTTCCGATTTACCGGATTCTATACGGGACAAGTCCAGAATATCATTGATCAACTGCAACAGCAGATTACTATTCTTCTGAATAATCTCCAGGTATTCATGTTTCTCCTCTTCATTTTCCGTTACAGCCATAATCTCCGAAAATCCCACAATAGCATTCAGCGGAGTGCGAATCTCGTGACTCATATTCGCCAGAAATACAGACTTCATCCGGTCAGCATCCTCTGCACGACGCTTAGCTTCTATCAATTCCTCGGAACGGCGAATACGATCACCGATATCGTGTATCAACGCCAGCACAGTGTTACCTTCAAACGGAGCAATGCGTGCCTGAAAATAATGTTTACTTCCATCTACTTCCAATGGATACTCTATTTCTTTCAGCTTACCGTCCTGCAGACATTCCCGAATGTTACAGAGAAACAAATCACTTACTTCCGGAGAATAAATACTTCGTCCGTCCGCTCCTTTCAGTACTTCTACCGGATGTAGCAGAATCGTACCCGGCGCCATCAAGACATCCGTTATAAAGAAGTCCTCGTCAAAGATGAAGATAAATTCGGGTAAAGCTTCTATTATTTTACGGTTATGTTCTTCTAAATGCTTAATATGCTGTTCTTTTTCACATTGGGAGGTGACGTTTACAGTATATGCCAACAGTTTATCCGGATCTCCTTCTTCATTCCCTTTATAAGACAGAAAATGATCCTCCAACCAAATCACTTCACCATGCTCTCCTACACAACGAACCTGAATCTGAGATGTCTTGGACTCCGAAGCAAGCATATTAGCAAAAGCCGTCTGATAGGTATTCATATCTTCGGGGTAGACGAAACGATAGAAATCATCAATATCTTTAAAGACCACTCCTGCCTCTTTCAGTCCTAACATACGGAAGTAATCGTCGGTGAAACTACATTTCCCTGTCGGAATGTCATATTCCCATAAAGCAATTTGATGTGCGGCAAGTACAGAAAGTATCTTTTGCGAATTCTCCCGTATGATTTCATTATTCTCATTCGGTGAATATAAATTTGTATCCGGCTCCATAGGCTATAATTGTATTTTGTATGTGTATTGTTTGAACGGCAGCAAATATAAACAAATAAAGCACAAGTTGTGTCTAATCTTATTTTTTTTACTCAGAAACAATTATCTTTGCATCATCCAAAAAGAAATATAATGAATCAAGATACTATCTGCGCTATTGCTACTGCTCAAGGAGGTGCTATCGGGAGCATCCGTGTTTCCGGTCCGGAAGCTATTTCTATAACAAGCCACATCTTCCAACCAGCCAAGCCCGGCAAATTACTTAGTGAACAAAAGCCTTATACGCTGACATTCGGGCGTATTTATAATGGAGAAGAAGTCATAGACGAAGTCCTTGTGAGTCTTTTCCGTGCTCCTCATTCCTATACGGGAGAGGACAGTACAGAAATCACATGTCATGGTTCTGCTTATATTCTTCAGCAAGTGATGCAGTTGTTGATTAAGAACGGTTGTCGTATGGCTCAACCGGGAGAATATACCCAACGCGCATTCCTCAACGGAAAGATGGACTTAAGTCAGGCAGAGGCTGTAGCCGATTTGATTGCATCTTCTTCCGCAGCTACCCATCGTTTGGCTATGAGTCAGATGCGGGGAGGTTTTAGTAAAGAGTTAACAGATCTACGCAACAAGTTGCTAAACTTTACTTCCATGATCGAACTGGAACTTGACTTCAGTGAGGAGGACGTGGAGTTTGCAGATCGTTCGGCATTACGAAAACTCGCAGATGAAATAGAGCAGGTTATCTCCCGACTGGTCCATTCATTCAATGTAGGGAATGCCATTAAGAATGGTGTTCCGGTGGCTATCATCGGTGAAACGAATGCGGGAAAATCGACTTTACTGAATGTATTACTGAATGAGGATAAAGCAATCGTCAGTGATATTCATGGTACCACACGTGATGTCATTGAAGATACTATTAATATAGGTGGCATCACTTTCCGATTCATTGATACTGCTGGAATCCGGGAAACAAATGATACCATTGAAAGTCTTGGTATCGAACGTACATTCCAAAAATTGGATCAAGCGGAGATTGTACTTTGGATGATTGATTCATCTGATGCATCTGCCCAGATAAAGCAATTATCAGAAAAGATCATTCCTCGTTGTGAAGAGAAGCAACTAATTGTTGTATTCAACAAAGCGGATTTGATTGAGGAAAAGCAGAAAAAAGAATTATCTGCTTTATTAAAGGACTTTTCTAAAGAATACACGAAATCTATCTTCATATCGGCAAAAGAACGTAGACAGACCGACGAGTTACAAAAGATGCTTATTAATGCAGCACATCTACCTACGGTAACACAGAATGATATTATTGTGACAAACGTAAGGCATTATGAAGCTTTAAGTAAAGCTTTAGATGCTATTCATCGAGTGCAGAATGGGCTTGACACGCATATATCCGGAGATTTTCTTTCACAAGATATACGGGAGTGTATTTTTTTCATTTCAGATATTGCAGGGGAAGTGACGAATGATATGGTGCTCCAGAATATTTTTCAGCATTTCTGCGTGGGCAAGTAATCACAAACAAATTATTATCAATATATTACGCAATAAAATACCACAAATTATTGGCTATAATTAAGTTAGAGTATATTCTCTTGCTTTCTTTTATTTGCCGTATTTTCTGTGCATTTGCATATGCTTCCTCAAGTTTTGTCCCCCGTTTGTACTCGACCAGTCAGACTGGGGACAAATTATTGTCCCTCATGACTATTTTGGTGTAATAAGCAATCAAAACCTTGTATTTACCATTAAGGTATAGCAGTAACGATACCGATACAATATACGCACTCACATATTATACTATTGATATATAGCCAAATATGATATATTATATTGTAGCAAAAGTTACAACAAACGGTATTTCATCAACAATATCCCACAAGTATTTTATGATTATTTCTGTATCAAAATTTCCAAGCACTAGGACGAAAGCAAGATTCAACAAGAGAGTTCATCATGATACTATCCACATTTACATAACACGAGTAGTGTGAAATATTTTATAACACCACAGAAGTGTTTATTACTCAATTGATTATAGAGACAATTTAATACCTATTTTGTCGCAAAAAAGATGTTTTTTTGCGACAAAATCAATCTATATGAAACTGAAACAATGACTGAATTTACAGTGCGATATATAAAGTCGACATAAAAACATATTTATTTCCGACTTTATATTGTAATGTCCGCAAAATAGCGTTTTTAAGCTTCCACATCATCACATATCGACCAGTTGAAGTATCTGTCGTTTTTCAAATTCATCCAGTAGTCAACACCTTGACTTTTAACTCCGAGTTTATGGAGTTTCTCTGCCATAAGAATTGATAACTCTGCACATAAAATCACATTCTGCTCAAGATCTCTAAATTCATCCAACGTGAGTTTATCTATCAAAAGTCGAAGTTGTGGTAGCAGTTCTAGATCTTCCATTGTATTCAGATAGTAACGCACATAATACTGCATATAGTCCAAAACCCTTCTATAAGAATATCTATTTCTGCAAAGAAGTCTTGTTACCAGCACATTAATATAAGCAATATTACAATAAATCCCCTCTTTCTTTACTTTTGCTGCAAGATCCTCTAGACAAGCTTCCACTTCACTGTTAATATCAGAAAATATAGATTTATCTAACTCCATATAGTCAGTTAGCAATTTATACTTCTCTTCAAGTGAGTTATACAATATATCAAGTCCTTCTTTATCTGAGAGTTCTCGCCGATGTAGATCAATGAATTTCATCATCTCATACACCAAATCCTCGTAACGCATTATTCTCTCAAAACCATCACCTTTGATACGCTTTAATAAAGTCTTTGCACTTGCCTCTAATTTGTCATACACAGTATGTACTTCTTCTACAGTCCACTCCAATGTGTCATCAAGGTCTACAATTGGGATATAGCCAGCTCGTACAAATGATCCATCCTTCCTTATTCCATTTTCCCATAATAACCCAGAATCTAACAAAGCATTTTTTACTATTGCCAAGGTTTTCTTGTCTGACTTGGCATAATAAACCAATCCGTTTACAGAGGAAGTTTTTATGCCTAAATACGAAATCAATGCAGGGATTTTCTTGGCAATATCTTTGTATTGTGACTTGTTGATTACTCTATAAAGATTCCCAAGTAAGATAAAATCATTGCCATTGTCCATCTTGCTGATATACTCTGTCAGTACCGGCTTTATTGCAGTTGAAACTTTCCTGCTATGCTTAGTCCGCAAATGATAGAACAAATCCTGGACTATATGATACTTACCGTTTGTCTTGACTACTTCAAGGCAATCATTGATTACTATCGCGACCAAATCTTCATTCATTGTGCATGACAGACCTACGCATATAAGTTTATAAACGGCATCGGACTCACGTATTTCATCGAATTGAGGCAAAAAGTCTTCTTTCCATAGTTTCAGAATGAATGCGTCCCAATGCGAAGAAGGCACTGCCTTGATTATCTCACTGAGAAGATGGCAGATGTTGTGAAAAGTCCAATATGACAATGGGGGTTCCTTATTAGTTATCAGCTTAAACATCCTTGCTACAAATTCCGGTAATTGGGCATGGAGCACCCCACTATAAGCAAAATCCTGTCCTATTCGTCTTAGAGTATTCGAATCATTAATTGTCGAACTATAGAAGAGAACCGGATAGGGATATTTCTCGAACAGTGCATGGACAACCTTATACCACTGTACTGTTGAGACAATACTCCACATATTTATTTGTGGCATTAACGGAGTTTCCAACATAAAATTCAGACACCTCACAGCATCCTCCACTCTGATTTTCTTATCTTCATCAGCCTCATTCCCATAAGTATAGATTCTCTCTTTGGGTTGAATCAGACTTCCAAAGTACCAATCTCTAAGTGAAAATATACTATGTTGAGCCAAGTCGGTAAACTCATCCACCGAATATGTTCCCCGTATGCTTCCCGACAAAATATTAGCCAGTTGTGTAGCCCTGAACCGTTCTATAGACGGATGTATCTTATCCAATAAAGATTGCGACAGAATCCCGTCGATAGCCTTTCCGTCCACCAGACTAAGAAGCATAAGTTTCTTCATGATAAAGTCTTCCGACGGGTGCCAAGCTTTTAACGCCCCGTTTAGCTGGCCAAATTCAAATGTGAAAGCGAGCCTTACACAACGTTCATAGACAGCCATGTCAGAGTCTCCTTCTACCGGAGCAAGTGGAGAGACAAGCGTGAGGTGGCGATTCTTCAGCCTCTTCACACGCTCCTGTTCCGCATCATTTTGCAGCACCTTTTCAATCTTATCAATAAGGTCAAGCTCTTCGTTCTCATAATCCTCCTGCATCTGTTCCAAAGCCATCAACGCCATTTGGGCTTCAAGTTCGCCTATTTCTTGCCTTCGAACCATCGCATCAATGAAATGAGACTGATAGTGAGTTCCCCGCACAAGCCTCAGATAAGCATCGTAGCGTATCAACCGATTGGCAGCACTCTCGTCAATATCAACATCGAGCATATGTTTGCCCGTGAGTGTATAAGCTTTTGCCCAAAGACTGAAAGTATCGTGAAGGATATGTTGTTCGTTCTGCTTTTCCACACCGGGCAATTCATCTTTTTCTTCCTTTTCCGCTTCCTCGCTCTTCGTTATAAGCCGTTGCTGCTCATTGATCTGTTCTTTTATAGCTTCATCTACGCAGTCTTCATGCCAAGAGCGGCTGTCTTCATCAGCAGCTTTCAGATAATCAAAGAACGCCTTAAACAGTTTACTTCCACGTTCTGGGTCATCATTACCAGAAACCTCCGCTCCTATCAATTCCATTACTTTGCCTTCCGTCAGCAGAATTCTGTATATACGGTGATTCTCAAAATACTGGCGTGTGGCGTCGTCCTGTTCGTCACCTCTCGCATCAATAAAAAACACTTTAATATCTTTTGCCTGCGGATAATCCTGAGTATTATTTTGAGAATTCATCTCAATGATTTCACGCACCCAATTTATCCAGGCAATAAAGTTGGCATCCTTACCGGAGAAACCGACAATACACAAGCAATCCTTCAACAGCGAGATTCTCATCAGTTGCATAAAAGCCTCGTGCTTGGCTGGATAATCGTCATAATCTTCTTGGGTAATGATATATTTCCTGTGCTTGTCACAGTCAAAGCCGTTCGACTCATGCTCGAAGTCTATGCTGCCATGAAGTTTGACTATCATCTCACGCATGTTGCGAAGCGACAAATCGGCAGCACGATTGCTTGCATTAAACTTTTGCATCCCATTCATCATGGCCACGTGCTCCAACAGATTATCATAGTTTGTCGTAAAAATGGCATTCCAATTAATCTTGAGCATAGAGGCCAGAAAATTCGTACTTACGCCGAGCGACATCGACTTGCCAAACAGGGTTGCAGTATTATCGTTGCTAAGTTGCGGCGTATGCGATTCGATATAAGCCTCTACTGACTCTCTCAGCCCCGTCCTTTTCTCAAACTGGGCTGGAATCCGAAGTACGCCTTCGCGCTCAATAATGTTCCTGATAATGTTTTCAATCTCTTTCTCTGAGTTTTCTCCGCCTTTTTCTATCGTATAATGACAGTAGAACTGCTTATCCTGCTCCACCTTAACACCTTTCGCTTTCAATTCGTCGGCATAAAGGAAAGCCACCATATCTTTTATCAAGCCATACCAGTCTTGATAAAGCTTGCATGCACAACACGATGCGCCACTCCCTACCAAAAGGCTCATCCTGCCATTTTCGATATGCGTCTTCATCGCTTTTATAGCATCAACGACATCTATATCTTTAAATTTACCCATTCCTGAATATCTGTTTATAAATATATTCTTTTATTGTGTCACAAACACTCTCCAGCTGCCTTCCTTCTCTCCGCGTTCTACATATTTTTTGGAAATCAGCTGATCCAACAATTTCTGTATAGCAGTCACACTGATGCCTGTTTCTTCTTTCATGTCCGAGAGCGTCAAAGTCGGTTGTGTCCGCATAGCGTTCAGTATCTTCGTATAATTAGGTGTTCGGAATGCAATCCGTTCTCCATCATACCACCACACATTTTCATTCCTTTCGCTCAAAAACAACACATCATTATAGACCTCTGTAGCCACTAAATCATTGAAATACTTCAAAAAAGGACGAATATCCTTGATATTTGCATGAGCACCATCACTGGGAACAGGCCCTACTTCAAGATCCGCCTGATGCAAAGCTTCCAGATACTCACTTTTTTTACGGCTACGAACTACAATCATTGGATAATCATGGCGGGTTAAAATGAAATTTACCATCAATCGGGCGATACGACCATTCCCATCCTCAAAAGGATGAATACGTATATAGCGGTAGTGGAACAGGGCAGCCAACTCCACCGGTGAGAGTTTTCCCTCTTGTTCTGCCGCATTATACCAGTCAACCAAGTCCCCCATCAGTCCCGGTGTTTCTTCCGGTGAGGCATATTCAAATCGGTCTCCATATCGTGTAATGACACTGTTAGGTCGAGTCTTATACTGTCCGGCATGAATCACATAACTTGTTTGTATTCCACCGGGTAAATTACGGTACACAGTGTAATCCTCTCGCAATAGAGTCTTATGCAATGTCCAGATAAAATTCTGCGTCAGTGGCATTCCTTTCATGGCTGCCTCTTCTCTCATCATCCGTAATCCAACATTACTGGCTGTCATTTCTTGTACATCACGCACATCTGCTTCTCCAATCACCTTACCGAAAAGCAGCAGGATTTCTGTCTGTCCATAAGTCAATGTATTACCTTCGATATGATTACTGTTGTAGTTGAAGTCCACGGTAAAACGGCGACTAAGCCTTTCCCTATCCTTCTCCGACAACGGTTGCAAATTCTGCCATGCGGCTAATGCTTTCTTTATATTAAGATACTTCATACGGATTTATATTTATCACTTGACAATGCAAATGTATAAAAAATCGCCGAAATGGTTATAATGATACAACCATTTTTCCGATTTACTTCACAAAATATCTACTTATAAATCCCTGAATAAATATGCTGTCCAAAAGAAAATAGAGTTTTATCACAAATGCTCGCTACTTTAAGGCTGTAAACAGTTTAGTTTAGAACTTGAAGAGATATACAATAAACAAACTAAACCTATTTTTCGTACCGCTATTGAAGTTTCCGCAGAATACATAGAAGCAACAACCATGTATCACTCACAAGGCAGAGTATGACACAATGAAAAGATATTATGTATTTGCTTTTATTTTCTTTTGGACAGCATATTTTTGTCCCCCGTTTGTCCCTTAAAGGTATTTTAATACATAAACACATATTGATTACCAGTATATTACACACTCAAAACACATATTGCGTCGGCAAGTGATGTCGCATTATTAACCGTAACTATTTAGAACCAATCATAACGAAGTCGCTGATTTTCAGCGATTTTTTTTTACCATTAGTCCAGCTAAGTCCAGTTGGATGCAGTTATTCACCATATTTTTCTACCGTATTTCTACCGCGGAACAAGTACACAATTAACCGCAATGTCACACTGACGTATTAGTTTACGTGGGTTGACAATGGTTTACGTGGGTTGACAAAAAGGGAAATTAAACAACGTATGTTTTACTCAAATATGGAGAAAAAAGAAAATGGAAGTAAAAAGAATTTGTCAATGGTGTGGTAAGCCTTTTATCGCTCAAAAAACCACCACCAATTATTGTGGTCCACAGTGCTCCAAACGTGGATACAAACATCGCATGAAAGAGCGAAGAATGGAGCTGAAAGAGAACCAGCAATTGCAGGAAGTAAAAACCAAGCTTGAAAATCAAGAGTACTTCACCTTTGCAAAGGTTGCTCAGTTGATGGGTGTCACTCGTCAATACATTTATAAACTGGTCAAGGAGGATAAGCTTCGTGCATCACGCATCAGTACCAGAATGTCTATAATACGCCGTTCCGATTTAGAGCTGATGCTGAAATCCAAACCTTATGAACGTGTCATGCAAAAAGACGATTATGATGTTGCTGACTACTACACCGCTGAGCAGATTGCTGAAAAATACAAAGTCAAGCCGAAATGGGTCTGGACCTACACCAGAGAAAACAACATTCCCAAGGTGAAAATCCGTCAGTTCAATTACTACAGCAAAAAGCACATTGATGCTGCCTTTGCCAAGTACAAGACAGATGAAGCATTGAGTGAGTGGTATACTCCAGAGGAAATTGAAAAGAAGTATGGAATGACTCGCGTTGCAATCCGTTCCCAGGTTTATCGTAATAACATCCCATCAAAGAAAGAGAATGGTAAGGTCTACTATTCCAAGGTTCACTTCGACCTCTCGAAAACATCTGAGCAGGAAAGCACTGCCGAATACTACACTGTACAGGAGGCCATGCAGAAATGCAACCTTTCCCGTGACTCTGTATATGGTGTTCTGCAATTTCATGAAATCAAACGAGAGAAGAAAGGTCGGTTTGTGAGGTTCCTGAAAGTGGACTTTGACCATGTTATGGGTGCAAGAAAATAGACCATCCGCAACAAATTGAATATAAATGGAAAATTAATCTATGCTGAAAGAAATCTGCATATCTCCATTATTCACATTTGCATCAGTTATTCATTTATTAATTTCTAAAAAAGTACAACTATGGATTGCAAGACAATTACATTGAGAACAAGAGTTCTAAAACATGGCATGTTGGGTTTCTATCTGGATTTCTATCCTGGTTATCGTGACAGAGAAACTATGAAGGTGTATCGCCACAAAAGTATCGATATTCAGATATACGCTGAGCCAAAGAACCAACGAGAGAAAAATTTCAATGCACAGATGACCGAGAAAGCCGAAGCTATCCGCTGTCGCATCTATGCATCAGTAGTTAATGACAAGTATGACTTCTTTGACAAGGACAGATTCAAAGGTGATTTCCTGGCATACTACAAAAAGCAGCTCTCCAAGCATGATCCGAAATGGGAGTTCGTGTATCTCCACTTCTGCAACTACGTGAAAGGTAAGTGTACATTTGAGGACATCACCCTTGAGCTATGTAATGGTTTCAGGGAATATCTTCTCAAAGCCAAGCAGTTAAGGCGCAAAGCAAAGGTATCAAAGAACTCAGCTTCAGGATACTGGTCAACTTTCCGTGGCTTCCTTAAGATATTATATCGCAATAAGCTGATTAAGGAGAATCTCAATGACTTCCTTGATAAAATTGAGACCGACGATGTAATTAAGGACTACCTCTCTGTTGAAGAACTGTATGCCCTGGCGGAGACTCCATGTGAAATTCCTGTGCTTAAAACGGCATCGCTATTCTCCTGTCTGACCAGTCTGAGACGAAGCGACATCATAGCACTCAGATGGGAAGATATTGTTGACTACTCTGCTGGTGGTAAGTGTGTACACATCATCACTCAGAAGAACAAGTCGGAAGATATTATTCCTATTGGCGAGGAAGCACTGGAGCTGATTGGATATGATCCGGAGAAAAGAGGTGTTGTGTTCAAAGGATTAAAGGTAAGCTGGACTCAGTTTCCTATGAAGAAATGGATCAGTTCGGCTGGCATCAGAAAGAACATAACCTTCCACTCATATCGTAGAACATTTGCGACGCTTCAAGCAGCTGCAGGTACAGACCCTAATACTATCCGCAGTATGATGGCCCACAAATCCATTACCACAACACAGAGATATGTGAAAGTGGTGGACAAAAACAAACTTGAAGCCAACAGTAAAATCACGCTGAGAAGACCTGCGAAGAAAGCGAAATAAACTCGCCTGAAATACCCCATTTACCCTCCAAAGTATGATTATTTGAAACAAATCATACTCTGGAGGATTTTTTCATCATATTTTGAACGAATTACCGCAACTAATTGCAACGTATTGGAATAGAGGATATAATTTTGAGATGAAGTTAAATTTAAAACAGCTCATAATATGAATTATTCTACTCAAATTCCAATGCGAAAGTTGTGTTTCATACTTTCTCTTTTGTCTGTTGCTTTTACCATTGTCAGCAGTTATCTGTTCATGAAACATCAGATTAATGTGATGCAGTATTCCACACCTGTTATATTGGTAACAGTTCTGGCTATCATCACTTGTGGCGTACTGAACAAAGTTTTCAAAAAGTTGCTGTCTGAGTTTGGATTTAAGAGCACACCCATCACTCAGGAGCCAGCTACCATCATTGTTCCTATTGAGGAAGCACCTGTTGAAGATCATCAGCCCGAAGATACAATCCAGGAGGAGAAAGAGCCTGTAACCCCACCTATCAACATTACCATCAATCTTGAAAACAGTGGTAGTGTGCAACCTGCAACTGCAAAGAGTAACATTCTAGATAGCTACGAAGAGGCCATGGAAATCAACGAACGTAAAAGCAGAGAGAGACGCATCGAGATTATGAATGCAGTACGAGAGTACACGATAGAAGTTATGCCTGAATTCCTGAGTAAGGAGGATCTGGCTACCCTGCTTGAGAATATCAATTACATGTCTTGTGGCGATACAGATAAGTACGTTCCATTGCGCTCTAAGATTGATAACCCTCTAAAATCACCAGACTTGCGCCATTTTGCTTGGAATATCGGGCACAGATTAAATATTCCCATGAGAGACAGAGCACTTTTTATAAAATCAGTATTCCCATTCGAGCTAAGAGAAGCTACCATAGAGTATCTGGAAAAGAATCTTCGTGACTCTGTTCCATCAAAAATCAAGATTGATGTACCTAAAAAAGGTGATTATCGCTTCAAATGCATGATGAAAGAGGCAGCATAATGCACCAACTGAGATTATTTTGATCTATTCGGATAATTAGTTCCTGCTGACGAAAATCTGCAAAATTCCATTGTATTGGTTTGCAGCATGTTTAACTAAATTATAGTTTAAATTATGTTGCATAAAGAATTAACATTTAATGATTTGCCAACCGTGGTAAATCAATTGTGCGAGAAGATCGCAAGTCTGGAATCTATGATGGAGAAGCATTTTGCAACTCCCGTCCAAAAGAAAGAGAACACGCACGTACCTATGAGTAGAGAGGAAGTGTGTGCCTATCTGGGTGGTATCACAAAATCATCATTCTATCACAAGGTCAAGTTCGGAAAACTCCCGGTAGTCAAGCAGGGCAAACGTCTCCTAGTCTATCGTGACGAGCTTGATAAGTGGCTGGAGGCTGGAAGAAAAAGTGATCCTCTCAAGAGTATTGAAGAGGAACACGATGCTATGCGTGCATCCATTCGCCGTAGACCTGAACCTTTAAATTTTTAGGCTATGGAGAAGAGAGCGATATTAACGCCTGAAGAGCTGCAGGCTTACATGGATGAATCTACCATCAGCCTTTCACAAACCTACATCAAGGCACCAGAAGTGCTGAAAGTTGGTGACTCTGTTTTGGGTACATTAGGAAACTTCAGTGTATCCATCGGTAAGGCCAAGAGTAAAAAGACCTTCAACGTATCAGCGATGATTGCAGCTGCTCTGTCTAACGGATCTGTGCTCCACTATCGGGCACAGTTTCCTGAGGACAAGCGTTTCATCCTTTACTTCGATACTGAGCAAGGACAGATACATTGTCAGAAGGTGTTGAAGCGTATAACCAAGTTGCTCAATCTTCCTGAGGATGCCGATCCCGATAACCTGCTGATGGTCGCACTTCGCAAGTATGATCCGAACACACGTGTGGCAATTATCGAAGCCTTGATTGGCACAATGCCCAATGTAGGACTGGTGGTCATTGACGGAGTTAGAGACCTTCTTTATGACATCAACAATCCTCATGAGGCAACAGCCATCTCATCCCTGCTGATGCGTCTTACTTTTGACAAGCAGATACACATTCACACCATCCTTCACCAGAACAAGGGTGATGAGAACGCTCGTGGTCATATCGGAACAGAGCTCAATAACAAAGCGGAATCTGTCATTAAGGTGGAAGTTGATAAAGATGATAAATCCATCAGCGTGGTCGAATCGGTACTCAGCCGAGACAGAGACTTTGAACCATTTGCCTTTTGTATCAATGAGGACATTCTTCCAGAACTTGTAGAGGACTATTCGCCAACAGAGAAAGGTCCAGGCAGACCGAAGAAACCACCATTCGACCCATACTTTGACATTAGCGAGAGTGTACACCGAAGTGCGTTGGAGGTGGCATTCAAAGATGGGAGTATTGGCAAGTACCAGGATCTGCGTGATAAGTTGCAAGAGGGATATGAAAGCCAGGGTATAAAGATGAATCACAATAAAGCAGTTGCCTTGGCTAAGTTTCTACGCAACAAACGGATGATACTTCAGGATGGTAGGCAAAACATCTATAATCCTGACTTTGTTTACTAACATCAACTTTACTTTATTCAAGGGGCATATATACAGGCAATAAAGCGTAGTTACCTGATTATGAGTAATAATATAGCAGTCTTGTGTAATCCCTATCCAATTAAAATTACAATTATTAATCAAAGTTGTAGAAGCACGATAGCAGGGTCTAGCAGAAATCTGCTAGCAAGATATGCCAAGGTATAACCTCAATTAATTGAGATTACCCCATTGACGCTCTTGCCTGCTCAATGCTTCACAGGTGCAGTGCTCGCAAGCTTGCACATAAATATGTATTCACAATGAAAAAGAAAATATCCAAGAAATTACTCTCCCCAGCTGACAAAAGAGAGACCTTCATCGGTGCTAAAGTAACGGCCCAACAGAAAGAACAAATTAAAGAACTAGCCAAGGACAAGGGTATGACTGTAAGCGATTACCTGCTTGCCCGTGCTCTCAATTACGAACCTAAGTCCAGACTTGGAGAGGTGGAAATATCGGCACTTCAGAATCTGAATATGCTCAGAGTGGATATCCTGCGTTGTACATCCGCACTTGAAGGTGCCAGTCTGTCGAAGCGTATGGCTATATTCAACGACGTAGCTTTTATGAATAACTGGATTGACAAGGTGACCACTATGGTTGATCGTCTGAATCTCATACTTGACCAGGCCAAGGCACCTAATGTTGTTCCGTCTAACCCTAAACCTCAGGAGTCATGATAGCCATAGCAAAAGCAGTTTCATACGGAGTCAATGATCTCCGATACATCACTGGTGAGTCCAATAAAAAGAAACACCCGGAGAAGATTTTCAGAATGCACGACAACCTCTTGCCATCCAAGATGGACGCATACGGAATATGGAGTGCTATGCAGCTTCACCTGGGGCAATACCGAAAACTCAAGAACTCCGTTATCACCATTCGTATCAGTCCCTCTCGTGAGAATACGAAACATTTCAATGAAGATGATTGGCTAAAGCTATGGCAGGACTTTGTCACAGAGTTTGACAAGCCAAGGATGACAGACAAGAATGGAAAGGGTGTCTCTGTACAAACGAACATCGCAAATAGTATCCACACAGTCTGGCTACATCACGACGCTGAGGGTGGAGTCTATCATCTGCACGCTGACGTCTGTCGCAGGGACATAAACGGCAAAACGAACGATGATTCCATGATTCATGAACGTGCACAGAAGGCTGCTGAACGAGTGGTTATCAGCCGTGGCTGGGTTACGGCTGCTGAGATTCACAATATAAACAAGCGTCAAGTTAGTAGTGACTGCTACTCTGTCTTGAAAGCCATGTCAAAATGGTCGTGGGAGGATTATAAAATCGGTATCACTCAGAAGGGCTACAAGGTAAACGAACTCAGAGATGAGAATGATATACTAAGAGGCTATTCTATTATGAAAGGTCATACCAAGTATAAAGCTTCTGATATTGGTGTCGGTCGTAACTTGACAGCAGGAAAACTGGGTCGCACCTGGAGCAGGCTCCATCCCGAAATAGAATACTCCATTCGGGAAACTCCCCAAAGTGCAAAAGTGCAAAGTGCAACAGCAAATCATTCACCAGAGCAACCTGAGAAAGTCGCTGAATATACTCAACGCAAACCAGGCTTTTATGCTTACGAGCTTACCCATAATGGTACTGACCACCGCTTTTATATTCCGGAGAAAGTGCTTGATCTGTTCAATGACGAGTTCGATTACAGGTCTGTAGCAAACTGGCAGGAGCTGACACATATGGCCGTGGCAATCTTTGTCGGGCTCATTGGTGGTGACGAAGTAGCTGTGACTGGTGGAGGTGGTGGCACGCAAAGCGACCTTAATTGGAGAGATAAGAATGAGGATGACTTTAATTGGGCACGTCGATGCGCTCGTATGGCTGGTCGCAAGTTAGGCATCCAGAGTAAAAACGGATTAAAACGATAAGATTATGGGAAAGAGAGTAAATTTATCAAAGATTGAAAAGCCGGTGAAAGATGATAACAATTCTGATGGCACAGTTACGCTTACTGGAGAAGAGTTGAGAATATTTTTAAATGTGTTGCATAAAATCGACGACAATCTCATGGGACTCGCGACTTTGAATCATAATGTTATAGTTGCAAAAGAACAAGTTAGAACTTACACTGATGGAATGTAAGCAATCAGTAAACCCCGTCTTGCGGGAACTTTAAAGATATGGAGATGTGTCTTAAAAATTTGGACTATTCTCTGAAAAAGTCCCAGTTTCTAAGAGACATCTCTTATTTTTTAGAAGATTCTTAAATGACAGCTTGGTCTTTTAGCGCGTGCGGTAGCAGCTCTGCCAAGTCCTTTGAGTAATTGTTGTCGTACTCATGAACATGATTAAGAAAGTAGCTCATCCATTCCTTGAAGTCTACACCAACCGCTTTGCAACATCCCATCAGAGAGTAAATTACAGCGGCATCTTCGGCCGCTTCGTGATTGCCACAGAAGAGATAGTTCTTTCTTTCCAAAGCTACGGGACGGACGCTATTTTCAATGAGATTATTATCGGGCAAATATCGACCATCCATGGTATAGCGCACCAGCTGACGTGAGTAATTCAAGAAGTAGCCGATAGCTTTACCGATTGGGCTCTTGGGAAGTACCTTACTCTGCTCACATATACACCACTTTTCAAAAGCGCGGATAATGGGATAAGCAAGTCGCTTACGTAACTCCATGCGTTGGATGGTATCCATATTTTGATCATTTGCCATTCGCTCCACATCATAGAGCATACCGATTTGGGCTAAAGCATATTCAGCTCTAGCCTTATCGTGGGTTAATGCCCTGTCAAAATAGCGTCTGGCATGACTCCAGCAACATAAGGTGGTTATACCTTTGAACTTTTCCAAGATACTATAGCCGGCATAGCCGTCTGTCTGTATGGCTCCTTGGTAATCTTTAAAGAGTTGTATAACTACTTTTTGGCCTCTCGAGCCTTCATTATAGGAGAAGAAGACCATATTGTTTACCACACTCCGGACCAACCATAAGTATCCTTTTACTGTTTGATGCTTCTCATTATTTATAATCGGAACCGTCGTTTCATCAGACTGAACGTAATCAGTGGCTAAGACCAGTTCTCTTAATCGATAATAAGTGGGACGCATTAAATCTGCCACATCATGGAACCAGGATTCGATAGTTGATGGTGGTATGCTAAAGCCTAAGCGCTTATACATCTGTATTTGTCTGTAGAAAGGAAGGTGATCCACATACTTCCCAACCATAAGGTCTGTCAGCAACGAGGCGCTTGCATAACTTTTAGCGATTGGCTCATTCTGCACAGGAGCGGTTTGTATCTCCTTTGTATCTTTGCGCATTCCTTTATGGCGGATGGTCACTCGGATATATAATTCTGCGGGGTTAAACTCTAAATGCTCAGATGTCTCTGTGTCATCAAACAGCACCCATTCATCTTCATGCCCTTTATAACCTTCAGGATAGATATGTTCTTCCACATGTCGAAGTTCCTCTGGTAACTTGTGCCGAACCGGAACTCGTTTTTCATGCTCCTTGACTATTACTTTTTTGTAATCGGTAATTTCTTCAATGGCTTTTCGAGCGGTTTCCTCCTCCTCAGGTGACATCTCAAGCTGTTCAAAGTCAAGCTTGAGTTGATTGGGGTCATCAGGTATGCGTCGTTTCTCTGACATAGCTCCCCACATCTTACGTTCCAGATAGAGTAGCTTTTGTTCCAGTTGAGCAATACGATTATCTTTGGCTTCAATCGTTTTATCTCGTTCTTGAAGAGCTTCTTCTTTTTCTGCCAGTTTAGCCTCGTATGCAGCCTTCATATCCTTTGCGTCGGTCAACTCCTTCAGCTGTTGTTCAGCTTTAGAAGCACGGCGATATTCTGTATCGCGGTCGCGAAGCAATTGGTCGATGAGGGCTTGTCGGCTTGAGTTTTCTGACATCTTTTCGTTCTTTATTTATGGTGCAAAAGTATGAAAAATGCCCATTTTACTAGAATTTTCACTACCAAAAAACTGCAATAAATGCTACTATTTCTTAGGCTCCCAACGACTACATCGCTTAACTTCCGAAGGGGATAATCCTTTTACAATCATTATTAAGTCAGACCAGTCTATCCCTCTTGAAGAAGCAGGGTCATCAGAGTCGATTTCAGGCAGCTTAAAGACTCCACGCTCCAGTTTCATATTATAGATGACTAGTCCACCATATTCTGCATGGAGTATTTTCATTCCTGTCAAATTCTTATTGATAAAGATATAAGCATCACCATCCTGGACATTTTTGCCCATGTGATTGGTTACTATCCCACTCAGAGAGTAGAAGCTCTTGCGCATATCTGTCGGATATGGATACAGCAAAAAACGAGTTGAATCATTCAGACAGAACATAGGCTATTGGCATAAGAGGATTAGTGTGCGTAACATTTCCAACGTCATATCACTCTTTACTTTAAGAGTTACTCCGTTTTGATACACAATCTCACAAGCAACATTATTCTCTGCATTCAATTCCGAAGTGGTGGCAGAACCCATCATGAGCTTTCCATTATGACGGCTCATCTGTATGGGTACAAAACCTTTTTTCTGCGGCAGCATAGAGTCTGTGAGCTTTTTACGCCAATAGTAGAATTTGCTTTCTTCAAATCCGGTATTGCTACAGTAGTCACGGATGGATAGGCCTGTAGACTTCCAATCCTCATGAATCTTCTTGAATTCATCTAAAGTTAAGTTCTTCATATCTTTTACGTTTTATAATTCACACGCAAAGGTATGAAGAACTATTATGGTCTAGGATACGGGGTTTACTGATTGCTTACTTTCTGTTGATGTCTCTGTCGTTGGTTCTGTAGCAGAATCTGTTAATTTATTCGTAGCATCGCTATAGTAATCATTTTCAACTTCAATAGGTTCTTCTTCCTCTGGCTCAACGTTGAAAGTCAAATCCAACGACTTGAGGTAAGCACAGAATTTCTCATCGTATGCAAGCGAAGAGCAATACTTTTCGATACAAGATTCAACGGAATTATTAATGTCTAGCACATCCTCGCAAACATCTGTATCGACAAAGCACCCAACAAGGTTTCTTATGCTGCTACAGAATTTTGTAAATGTACGGTTATGAAGCCAAGAACCCACATAATACAAATGTGAATCATCGTTGTAGATGCGCATTACATCATTATGTATAGTCTTATAGCCAAGGTCTATCTTTTCGCAGACACTAAAGCGATATTTGGAAATCGTTTCGTTATATTTCTCGTATAATTGCTGAAATCTAGCTGGATTTTCTATAGCAGCAAGCACTAAGAGGCGAGGACGAAGTATCGGTACCATTTTTACCGTTTCATCATTTTTACCAATAGGTGTGGCTATAAAATCATCCTTAGTCAGACACTCTATTTGAAGAATCTGGCAGACTTTCTCGAATGACTCCGAACTTGACGGAAAACTGGTAGTTTGCATTACAAACTCATCACCCCAAAAGATATTCCTCTCCTGTTTTGCGTCAGGATGAATAGCAAATAGTTCTGAGATGTGCTTTTTCTGTCCCTTACCGTTTCTCCATGTAGAGGTTGACGTATTTCTGTATTTTGCAACCAGTTCGCTATCGTGTGTGGGAAGCAGCAAGCATCCAATTGATAACCATACGGCGATAGTCAGATTCTTCTTCTCGACGTTCAGTTACCCTTGCAAGATAATAAAGGCAGTCTTCAAAAGACAAAACGGTACAGAAATGAAGTCTCTCAAACAGATCTCTTGCGTCACGATTATCTATACTTTCTACAATTGCCTTACATGGAACCTTTTCTTCCCATTGAGGTGCTTTTGCACGAACAGCATAACTTGCAGTAATACGAGGTGCATACAACAATTCCGGTTTTTGAACAGAGTTCTCTGTTGGTATGCATACAAGATTGTTAAATAGACCTTCCTCAATCCATGTTTCGTATTCTGACAAGCGACGAGAGAAACATTTCGACCAGAAATAGCAAGCAAATGTGCGGTTTGCGAGATATTTCAAGTCCTCTCGCGTCATATTCTGATGCAAGTTTTCCGCCTTGAAATATTGCTTGATGATATCCTTGTTGCCTTCGAAGATGTAAGTGTCAGAAAGATACGGCAATTCAGACACACCATTTGCCTCAAAGTCGCACGTTGGAGAATATGCTGTTCCAAGTGTCAGCTCATGAGCAAACTTGTATGTCGTTTCATTCGACTTGACCAGATACTTTATCTGCTTACGAAGTGTGTCATTTATGTCATACTCACTCTGTATCTTGGTAACTTCACGTACAAACTGAATGTGAGTGCCAGCAACGCTATTCTCATCGGCAGCAAACTTTGCAAGATAATCCATAACCTTTGCGTCAATCCACATTTGCTTTGTGGTAATGAGATTACGATTACCGTACTCTTCAGAGATAGCAAGAAGCAAGTCCTTGTTTGCCTTTAGGATATCGGGATGAACCTCGTTGGCGAGAGTGATGTACTTGAATGGTTCAGATACAGAATCCTCATCCACGTTGACGATTATTACCTGATCAAGAGTCTTATAACCGGCAGATTGAGTACGAACTCTCAACTGCATAATTTGGTGTTTCCTTTCTGCCCATTTGTCCTTCAGGTCTTTAAGGTGCTTGGTCATCATCGCTACAACCGAATCCAAAGACTCAGTTTTAATAGTTGAAAGCTTAGGCAAGATGTCTGAGAAAAGAATATCCTTGTTATCGGACTTAAGATCGAGTTTCCTGAACAATTTCATCCACTCTGCCTTCTCGTTCTCATTGGCGGTTTCGATGTAAGACGAAGACACAAACTGCGCCTCCTTTACATACTTAGTTACCAGCGCCTCAATTTGCTCGTGCTGATATGTGTCAGAAATGTAAAGAGATGCACCATTAATAAGCGCGTTGTTCTTGTCGAGCAACGGAATAGCCTTGAACTTATCAACAGATGCAATTTGCTTCTGGTTTACCTTTACCCATCGCCAGAAATCAACGTTATTGTTTATAACATTAACCGATTGACGCAAGTTTGCGTTCTGAGCAAGAATGTCAGTTGTGGTATTGATGTCAAATTTCACAATCTTGAACAGCTGACGCATATCTTGAGAGAAATCATCGGTATATTTCTGTGAGAGCACAACATACGTCTTTGGACACCATGCTTTCTCGCACAGAGTCTTTGCGTCCTCGTTGTATTCGATATACTGGATATTCAGTTCCCTTGCTCTTACTATGGTTCCGTCATAAGCAAGTAATGGCATATCCTTGATGTCGTTGAAACTCATAGTATCATCAAAGAGCCTGTCTGCGTCTCGCTTCAAGTATTCCAAGAATGTGAGCATAGTTGCCTCGTCAACAAGACTGGCATAGATAACCGCCTTGTTCTTGATTACAACATCTGTGAAAAACGACTTGTCTGTGAAGGTCTTAACGCCAAACTGCTGACGCAAGAACGATTCCATTTTCTTTACCTCTTCCTTCTCACGACCTTCAAAGTAAGCATTTGAGAGAGCATACATCATGCTATCCTGCAACCAAGTATGATTGATATTGTCGGCATAGGTACTGTTCTGAGCATAGGCATCCTGATTGAAGTATCTTACGTCATCGTTGCAAAGATATACCTCATTTATGTGGATGTCAACACAACGCAAGACATAATCCTTGAAACAGTTTTCTTTCAACTGCGCTTCACAAGCGAACACATATTCAACAAATGATTTGTTGGCGGCATAATTGTTTTCTATGGCTGCGTTTACTTTTGCTCGGAAATCGGCATCGCCAACTATGACAGTCGTGACGAACGAGTCCTTGGTAAATTCGTTGAATCCAAGGTTAGTAAATATTGCTGTTATGTTATCTTTCTCGTCATCAGCCAGGCTGTCAAAATAGATATGCGATAGTACGTTGATAACATTCTCGCCCAACCATTTCTCACGTGTTAAGTCATGAGCATCTTTGTTGAAGAAGTAGTGGTAATTGGTATAGTCGGTACTTGCACCGCCATCCTCGGTAATATACGGAACCTTAGTCTTGTTAGCCTTTAAATCAACTTCCTTTACTGCAAGATAATGATAGAATGCAACAGAATTGCTTGGTACGTTAAGCAACGCCATAGCATCCTCGTTGGATAGAATGTAATCTGTAATCATAGAAGCTGCAGAGAAAGACAGGAAATACTTGTCTGCAAATGATTTCCAATTTTCATCTTCCTCAAAATTTGTTCTTGATGACTCACAAAGATGCGGTACAAATCTACGCAAGAATCCTATTCCATTACAATTCGTGTCAAGATCATAGTAGAGACTTCCTGCTGTAAACAAATCGCCTTCGTACTCAATAAATATTTTTTTCTTCGCAAACTCGTTTAGTTCATCCTCACTCAACCAATGTCTTATAAATCGTGTATTGTTTTCGGGTACTGTCAACCATGTCTGGAAATCAGTTTCCTCACATTTCTTTACAACAGCATTAATCTTTACATCAAGGCTCGAAGGAGAATGCTTGTACAAGAAATCCATGAATGCCTCCGATTGTCTTAACTTGTCAACTGGCAAGGAGTAGTCACCCAACTCCATAAGAATTATGAAGTCTTCGTCTGAAATGACTCCGTTCGCTGTCATGCCAGTCATGTCGTTGATAATATTGTCGATGCATTCAAAGGTTTGTTCACCATCCTTATCCACGCATGGAACAAAAGGCTCTTCTTTTATGAGTTTTTCAAATTCTTCCTGGAACTCCTCTATAAACGTCTTATACACGCGCCTCTTCTTGCACTCATCAAAGTCTGGGATAAGTGCAAAGATAGAGTCAATGTCGTATTCTTTACTTTCAATAAGCTGCTTAATCCAATAAAAAAACTGTTTACCTGCAATACGAGCAATAACGTGATTGAGTTCGATATCCTCAATATCATCACGCTGTCCGTTGGGCACCATATCGGTGTTCATTAGGAAATTGAAGCCCCAATCAGCTCGCTTGGCAGGAAGATAGCAATAGAGCATAGCGTCATCAACAGCTTTCAGTTTACTTCCCTCTTTCTTGCATGCGAACTTAACTGCAGTTTTGTGGAAGTTCATGTACTTCTCTGGTATCTTCTCATAACCATCCGAACGAAGAGAGTCTGGATTTTCCAAGACATCGTTTATCTTATCTGTAATGTCCTCAGGAATATCATTTACAAGAGAATCTGATACACACCAGTCTTTATTGTCTTTCTCACGTACAATCGGTTCATTACGACCATCAATAAAGATGCTAACTTTCTTGATGTTCGGGATAAACAATATGACGCGCTCTGAGTCAAATACATCAGTAAACAAATCGATGTAGTTGTCATCTCTGTTTTCATCGGTCAGAATTTCCGTATCTCGTGGTTGGAGAGCGAACTTTACTCTGAACTCTTCGTTAGGATGCTGACGGAATACAGACTTGATTTCATTATCGATCTCACTATGTTCCGTCCAGATTGGCAATATCTGCCATGGTGTATTGATTACATCCGTAGCAGACTTGTCGAACCTGAATGTGTAATTACCAGTATTGAGAAGAACATAGTCGTTGTCAAGGAAAACGGTCTTAAAACCAATACCTTTGTAGCCGATGGCTTCGGTATTGTCAGCCTTCTCGCCATCATTTATATCACAAATAGCTGCAATATTCTTCGGATTGAAATATTCACCTGTATGCTCGAAGGTTAAGTAGTTCTTGGTAATATGGAACTCCACATCAACAGGCAAAGGTTGAATCTTGCTATCAACTTTTGTACGACGAGGATAGTCGTTAGCATTCTGCAACAACTCATAGATGAATACTTCCTTACCGCTTTGTGTAAGCTGCTTTTTGAGAGTATCAAGCGAACGAACAATCTTCTTTGCAGCACCTGCAGGATAACGCATAATGCCCTCATAAAGACTGCTCACAATGTCTTTGGGGTAAACTGGTGTTATTTCCTCATGCAAGTCAATACCAAACTTGAGAGGATCGGTTTCAAGCAATACCCAAGTGAACTTGTAGTATGCATAGCGGTTGAACTCCTTGTTGCTTCTGAATGAGATTGACAGATTCTTTACACCACGTTCCTTATCTTCAATCTTTGTAAAATCAGTATTACGGATATCTGTTATCGTAAACCGACCTTCATTTCTTTGAGGCGCGAACTGACCAATAAACTGATTGTTATCAAGACGCAATCTGCGTTTAATTTTAATGACTTCCTCGTAATCTACGTATTGGGTTGCTGCACGATTGTATTGTGGTCTTCTTTGCTCTTCGTGAGATTTTGGTTTAGCTTTTTCAATTACATACCTTGTGGGTTTTTCTCCCGAGAAATCTGTCCAAATAAAGAACAATTCCGAATCATTCAAGAACTCATTGAACCACTCATAGCCCAAATTCTTGAAATTGATTCGTGATTTCCAAACTTCTCGCTGGAAGTCAAACATGCTCACCCACCCCATCACCTTTTTCAGGTAATGAGACTTTGTCCATTGCTTGATAAATGGAACGAAGTTTATCTTTTATTGTTTCGTCTAACATGGTTGATTCGTTAATTGTCATTCTTAAACCTATCATCCTTCTGCACTAACTCAAAGAATGGCAAATCTCTAATACCATCTACCTTTGAACCTATTTTACAAACACTTTCGAAGAGCTTAGCCTTGTTAATAAAGTCCATATAGCGTTCTCCATTAGGATCACTAGCACCAAATATGCTGGCAATTTCTGCTTTGCTGATAGAATTAACGTGATGAATTACCCAACTCAAAATAAACTGAGAATAATCTTCCTGCGCAGTCTTGAAATCACTGATATTTTGGGTGGACAGTATCATACCAACGCCAAACATTCGTCCTTCGCTTATAATGCTACGAAACGAATTGAAGTCTTTCTTCAAAAACTGATGTGCTTCATCTACCATGATCATAGCACGCAATTCACGGTAACCATCCTCTTGCTTACTACCACCAAGTTGACGCATTTCAGCATAGAAAAGATCAAGTATTAGGGATACTATTACTTTCTTTGTGTCGTCTGGATATAGTGTAAGGTCAATTACACGAACACTATTTAGCCATTCAAACAAGGATACACAATTACTGTTGTCGGTTGTGAATATTGTGTAATCTTGAAGTTTATCAAATAGAGCATAAGCTTTATCATTGGCATCATATGTTTCAAAATATTTATCAATAACTTGCTCCATTGTTGGAACAGGCTTATCCCACGTATTTGAATCCCTTGTAATACCAGCATCATTATATGTGTCAATAATAACCTGCTTGATGTTACTCTGTTGTTTCAATCCAAGCCCATAAGCTTTTGCAAACGAATCAGCTATTCTATCTGCTGTAATAGCGGGCAAATTCATGCCTTCAACCTCATCATTTACTACTAGCTTCAGAGGATTGAATGGATAGTTGAATTTATATGACGTTCCGCCAACAGCATCTAAGAATTCCTTATCCTTGTAGTCTCCCTTGTAGTCGAACACAAGCATACCAACAGGTTTACCTCCCACATTATGCACAGATTCCTTTGCGAACTGCGCAATAACAGATCGAGCAAACTGGGTCTTACCAGTACCCATTGTACCAATAATTCCCATATTAGGATGTGAGACCATTCTGGTATTATTGGGTTCAAAAAGGATATTCTCTCTTGTCACCTTTGAATAGCCAACTATAATCTGAATTGGTTGGTTCGACGAAATCTCCGAGTCTGGAGAATTTACTTCAATGATCTCATCCGTTGTTTGTTCACCCTCCTGTGTATCAGAAGAAATTTTTGCCACGTTACTCGATGTACTATGTTGATCTTTGGTTTCAGTAATATCTATGTCCTGAGCTTGAGCAGAAGAATTTTGGTTCTCAAAACTTTTAACTGGTATAGTACCTGATGGCATCGTGGTTGGTGAATCAAGGATTCCTAAATCTTTATTCTTCCAAAATGCCTTTACCTCATCGGCAACGATTATTGGCGACTGTATAAGCTGGTTAATTGCAGAAACATCATCGCTTATAATACAAGAGTTACATGTATTCAATGAAACCTCAATATGACAAACTAGGATATCATCATTAATCATATCAACAGAAGCTTCAGGAGCACTAGAGCCAGAAAACGCAACAGTTGCAGCATAACCCATTTCACGACACTTCATTTCATCTGCTATGGTATAATCCAAATTGAGTAACCGGAATCGGCAATTATCTATGAATTGATATTCAGCTTCATCTAATAGACCATTTGCCCAAAGTTTATCTGTGTTAGTAAGTATCTGTGATGCAAAAAACGTCTTATAAATATCATTTGCAAAACCACCTTCATCCATCAATGTTTTCTTGAGAACGTTATATGTCTTAACAACTTGTTCACTGGCGGTATGTGTGAAGTTGCTTCCTATAGAAGCTTTAACTTCAACAGGATAGTAATACAACTTTATTGCTCCTTGAACATCTTCAACACCGACTAGAAGCAAATCATCAGACATCTGGCCTTTCACGCCTAGGGCTTTCTTTGAGAACAAAGAATCTTGCTCAAGACCTATATTCCCTGTTACACGAAGTATTTCTTCGAGCGAAATAGGGACCCATACAACATTTTGGTTTCTAGACAAAAACCTCTTCATCATAATGCAAGCAGATACTATGCTCATCTTTTCTCGAATCTGCACATCAGTTTTTCTGATAACATCTAGTAACCAACTTCCATTCAAACTATTGAAATAGTTCATCATAGTACTCATGAACAATTCACGCTGATTTGTATTAGTAACACAGCTGTCATAATAACCAGCCAACATATTGTCATATTGCTTGGTCTGTCTGGTTACAGTAATACTATCATATTTTGCATTTATCGTATATTGGTCCGTATAGTGAATGACATAAAGATCTTTCTGACGATAGAAGAAATCTATATCAACTTCAGGATTTAAGAATGTTACCCAATTAGACTTGTCGTATATAGATTGTAAAAGCAAGTCGTCCTTAAACACATAGCTTTTGGCGAAGCACGTATCTGGAGAATAACTATTTGCCCAATGAGTGCGCTCATTAGCATACAGACTATTCATGTCGATAGCAATTGGATAAACCTTTCCATACTTGCTGAGATCTGTTGCAAATCCACGTGTACCAAATCCAACTGTATATGTTTTGCCCTTTTGGTTGTTAGTTGATGGGATAGAAATCAACCCATTCAAAGATAATTCACTTCGAAGTGCAGACGTTGGTGACTTAGAGAATTCCAAGCCTGTATCCATTTGATAGAAAGAAATGTGACAATAATCAATTTCATTATTACATTCATTTATATCATGCTTATAGAAATCAATTCTTGTAAAAAACTGTCTTATAATTTGTAATGGGCTGATATCTTTATTGCCCATATCTAAATATGTATCAACTTTGTCGAGCTCTTTACAAATCAATTCTTCTGAATTTAATCTATTAAGCTTTTCAAAGAATGTTTCTACAGCTAGATTCTTGACATACTCATGAACTTCTACTCTCTGAATTGCTTCAGGAGAATTCTTCATTTCGCTTTTAACGTATTCAAAAAGCCCCTTGACAACATTAGTATCGTCATAAATACCGATAGTACTTATTATAATAGGACTATCAGCAACCTGAAATAGATAACTGAAATGTTTCTTAAATTCCTTTATTTTACTTGTCACCATTTTAGTGGTGATATTGTATGTGCGAACCTGTTGTGCATTGCTGGCCTTCTCATAAAACAACCATGTTTTAAGGTCATCAGTAAATTCATCACAATATGGCTGCCTATCTGAATTTTCATAGGACATATATGGCATCAGGTAGAATGGCGAAACTAGTTTAAGTATTTTGGGATTCTCAAACATTTGTCCTTTGTACCTGTTTTTATATTCCATCATGTAGGCAATCAGTAGAGGATGATAAGGAGTTAGCATTACCTTGTCACCATCTTCAATAGTCCCCAATTTCGTAAGAGAGTACTCCTTTTCATCCATCAATTCATTTGGAGTAATTGACATGATTACATTATGTACCGCATCAACATACTCTTCGTATAACTTGAAGAGTTCATCATCTATATAACTCAATGTAGGCACATAGCCTTTTTCAGAGTAGTACACATAGATAGCATCTATTTTCTCCTTTACTAATGTAGGGAGTTGGAGTTCTACTGGCTCTAACTTGCTATCAAAACTTGTAAGACAACGCTTCATGCAGTATATGTTCTCTGTTGCCATTTTTCGTTCCAGTTCAAGATAGCTAAAAAATTCTTTATCAGCATTATATTCGTTTGAACCAACTCTTACTTTGTTTCCGCCAGGGAATTTAGCAGAAGTACCATTACTCCAAACCTCTCCAATCAATTTTGGCGGTTTAACTGGAACAATTCTTTGCTCATCAACTTCAATTTTGAATATAATCTTTTTATCCCCAAATGTGATTGGTAAGTCAACACCATCGCAGAAATCGTTAAGGTCAACTTTAACACTATAGTCATCATCCCATTCAATATCTCCAAGAGTATTTGTAAAGTCGATTTTCTTTGATCCTCTTCCAATAGAGATAGAATCAATATCTTCAGGTGTTTTTATTACGATATTTGCTTTTGAACTTATAGAAAAATATGGTTTGATTTCTTCAAAAGTACCATGAGGAGCTTTTACTCTCATCATTATGAAAGTAAATTTATTACTATCCTTACCTATTTCACATTTTACAGCATTATCAGCTAATTCTATTCGTACTGATGAACCTACAACCTTGTACTGAGTTGTAGGATTGCCCTTCACATTTATATCCTTGAGTACCGTACAATCAGAGATAGGTTTATTAAAATCAATTCTAACGCTTGTTGTTATATGGTCGGTATTATCACAAATGATCGCAAAGACTTTCTTAGATTTTTGCGTCATTTTAGGAAGAGGACTATTTATTAACTCAGCCGAATGATCATTAGCTATTTGAAGAGACACAAATTTATAATTAGCCTGCTCAGCTTTCTTTTCGACACTTTTCTTGATCTCTTCGTAGTCAATCTGCATCCACGTATCTGGATTCTTAACAATCTTATTTGCTAAGGCATTGTCATATATTTTAATAAGTTCTGTATATGCCTCAGTTGAATATGAATTAAGGATAGTCTTTATTTGCTCAAAATGATATGAGTTTCCTTTTATACGAGCCTCCATATCTTTTGAGTCAATTGTTATCAGACTTGGGGTTGTACAATATTTGTCAGGGAAATAACCAAACTTGTCATACTTACCCGAAAGTTCAACTGGATGTGATTGTAAAACGCCAAGAATATCTTTGAACATAAATAGGTCAGCTTCATGGTGAGCAATTCGTTCACGAATAGTTTCTGCATACCTTTTTAAGCACATTCTATCGTAATCAAGAATCGTTAGGTTGTCCAATTGGGTCAACATATTCTTGAAAATGGTATCTTGGTGTAAAGGTCCTCCCTCTGCTAGTAGATTTACTCCAGTTGATGTTAAGGATTCTAATTTATTATTGCATAGAATACAAAACAAAGTTTTGTCACTATATTGAGAATCAGGCTGAACTACAGCATTTCTAAGCGTAGTTAAATAACCATTATCTATTACACTTTCGTTACCAACAATAATTTCTGCCCCATCAGCATTTGGCTGAAAGCACTTGGTATTAAGCACATCGACATCCATCCATTCCTGACGGTTTTCGAAAATTCCTGTAACAGTTATATCATGAGCTGTCAGATTTTCTGCAATAGCATTATATAAGCCATTTCTATGTTCAGCATTTTCAAACAGAACATAAAAATATTTTAATCCAAATGAACCAGGCTTGTGTGTTGTGAAATAATCTGTGATTAGTTCATCAACGAGATATTTATAAAACGATTTTAACATATTGTGCTTCACCTGAGTCGCTTTTGCGCTCTAATAAGTTTAATTTCAGTAAGTAATTCTCAATTGCGGCTTTTGTGTCGTAGTCAAAGGCTACACCATATTTACCAAAACCTTCATAAAGATCCTCAAGTTTCATACGGGTACCTTTTGAGATCATCGCCATAAGAAAAAATAGCATTTCGTCATCAAGGTTTAGAATCTCCCTGCCACGTCTTGTTGATAGCATTCTTATTTTCATTATATTGTTGACGCGTATCTTCATCTTTGATTCATACTCCTTGGATTGTAAAGTTGTGCAAAGCAGTCCTAGCTTAAGAATAAAATCATCGTAGGAATTGACTTCGGTAGACACCTCATCTGGGAATTGAAACTTTGCTACTTCACGTTTTTTGAGCTGTTCGCGTTTATCACGCTGATAAGAACATATGACATCTTCAAGCAGCATTTTAATTTCATCGTTGAAATCCTGTTCTTTAAGTTTATTGTATACATCATTATAAAAACCTATGTTGCCATCTAGTAAACTATTAAGAATGTCTAATGCCTCAATTCTTCCAAACGATTTCTCTAAAGCTTCTTTGTTAACGTATTTATTCCAGCCATTAGTGACAGCCTCTCGACCTTCAGATGCATGCTCAGAAGTAAGGATATAATACATCTTTTGTGGTTTCTCAGGAACTATATTGTATTTGCGATAATCAAGATACACAAGTGTCTGAGACAGAGAATAACACAGGTAGAAGTGGAGGAATACATGAATATATTTCACAACAATGCTATCATCACGTTTCAAGAACCATTTAAGGTCTTCACCAAAAGCCTCCTTAATAAAAGGGAGAATAATATATTCATTTTCATTTGAACCTCCTGTGCCAGTTGAGCTACTGAGTGCAGATATAATAATTTCATTGAAGAGATTAGGCTTCTTTGATAACATATCGACAAGTAGATCTTTTGGACAAAGCATAGAAGAGAGGTATTCTGCAATGGATCGCTGACCATGTTCATATTTCTTGGAATTTGTATTACCATCAGTGAGAGGTAGAAATTTCAAAAAAGAAGGGTCAATGATCGTTAATGAACCATCTGAATACATTACATCCTTCATTATCTCAATAAACTCTTCAACCTGTTTCTCTTTCATATGCTTCTGTTGTAATAGATAGTTACGTACAGGTTGAATAGCATTGTTTTCAAAATCTGATATTGCTTTTGTTTGTCTGTCTTTACTTTTTCTGAAAAACTCTCCAGTTATACCTCGTAAGCCACAACTTCTATCATAGTTAGAAGTTGAAGGATTACTGGTAAACGGCAATACTTGCACAGACGATCTAAAAGCATCTGTAAACTCTTTATCCTCTAACAATACATTTTCCACAACACCGTTTTCAAAACGAATTCGAGACGCTGTAGGCAATGCTTTATCTTTTGTGGTATCCTTATAATAGGAACTATAGAAATTCTCTGTATTAATCATGATAGCGTTACGACGTTGTTAAGTTTTGATCTAAGACAAACTGTTTTTTCATCAGATGATATGATTACTACCTCCTTATCGCCTGAACTATATTTAATTAACTCACGGATGAAACGGCTGAATTCCATATTCAATTCACTTTCATAGGTAATTGGAAGTTTCCCTTTCTCAAGTGAACAGATGTATTCGAACAATTGGTAATCCATTTTAAGTTCAACTGGATTATTCTTAACATCCCATTGCATTGGTATATATAATAGGAATTCATTTCTAAATTGTCCGATATAAGGTGCGTCTACACTTGACATTGACTTGTCTATTCTTGCAAAGAGTCTGTATTTACTTCCTTGAATATTGAGAGGAATTAGATCATTCACTTGGGTGTATGCTCCATAATGGCGTGGAATACTCAAATCGACTTTTTCTTCTAATTCAAGGATTATTTCATTTCTAGATTCTTCATTGTTATATAATGAGAGATTCCTTAGGAACTGGCGATATACATCAGATTCACTATGATAATCAAGAAGATGAGAAACTCGAAATATAAATTTTGAGATTCTCTCTGTATCTTTACCATGATTTTTGTAGTAAAAATTAATTTTCTCCTTCAGTGATTCATAGACACATGACAGCTTGTTTTTATCTAGCATATCATCATGCAATTTATAGGCTGTAAACATAACTGCCAAAGACTTATTATGGTCAAGACTACTCACTCGAAGAGGATCTAATTGACATACCATTTTTTGAATCTTACTAGAATTACCTGAGAATATAAGACTTGGCAATAACGATTCAAATAAATGACGGCCTTCATTGTACTTTTCGGAGAATGGAAATACAATTATAGAACATACAAAGTCAAAGAAATCTCTTGGCGTAAAGATTAGCTGAAAACGTACCATGCACTCTATTATGAGCATTACAATACTCTTTTTTACTACAAGCAAAGAAAGTATCTCGAAGTTTAATACTTCTGGATACATTGCCCCATAATGGCTATCCTTTTTTGTTTCCTCATACGCAGCATAAAATGGATTGCAGCAATCTGCTTTTGTGATTTTATTCAGAATTTCACTTATAAATGACGATTCTACAGGATATTCAGAGCCATCTTGTGTGAGCTCAAAATTTTGCTGATTACTGAACGAGACAAATCTTAGGTAATCTGTTTGATTTATACTTTCATAGTGGTCACTTAGAACCTGCTTTGCTAAATTCCCAATTTCTGAAAAGTTTTCATCATCAACAAAATCATTAAGTTTACCAAGATTTATGGCAAGAAGGGTTTTAGTTGAAGTAGTCTTGATATGCTGGTCGTCATAGTTGCGTAATGCGATCTTAAGCGTTTCTATAGAAGACATATTTGGAGAGCAACTAGCTGTAGCATCATTATAAAACTCAAAATCATTGTAGTCATTCGTATTTTTGAGTTTACTTATAATGTGTGACTTTCCATCACCAGCATTACCAATAAGTAACACTAAGCCACCTCCGTTTTGTTTGATGGCATCCATGTGTTTCTTAAGATTTACTTCTATAAGTCTATCAACATTCAGATATTCAGCCAATTCATTTAATTGACATCCGTTCTGAACTGCGCCTAACGAGCCATGGCTCAGTTGTTTAAATATGTCTGTTATCTTGCTCATATTCTATTTTGCCAAAGGATTGGATCTATAAGATCCTCCATTTTATAGTTGTACATCTGTATTAACTCATCATAGTGATTGGGGAACATTTCTAGTACATCTAGGGCTGTTTGTAAAGTTCTACAAATCTTTCGGACCTTGCCATTCTTATTTGGATGTGCATAGAAACCTGCACTAAGGTCCTTTTGGAAAGCATCAAACGATTTAATTTCATCTAAAACCTCAAAACCAGAGTGCTGTTCCCAGTAAGTTTGATTTCTGTAACAATATTCCCAAAATGACATTTTTTTGTAGAATGCCTGCTGATTACACCATCGAGCTATCTGAATATAAAAATTAGGAATTGGAGCCTTATGATAATCTTCATGCCTCATTACATAACCGACACAGCCATAGGACATAAGTATCTTTATTCTTTGGAACAATTCCCATATATCCTTGTAGAATTTATCTTGACTATGCTCAGCTTGCTTATATCCACAAAACAAATAAAACTTTGTTCCTTTTTTAGGATTATAACGTTTCCAAATTTTGAGTGACTTTTCAATTAGTTCATGGTCCTTCCAATTATCAAACGCAAAAATAAAATCTCCATGATAACGTGAACGTGATAACATTTCTGCCATTTCTTCACCATAAGGACTTTCTGCCAACATACGCTCATCAAGACCTTGACGGAATTGAAATGGACGTTTTGTCTCTATAAGTTGTTCCAATAGTGGTCGCCATATTGATGGATCAGATGCTAGAAAATTATCATCCCATAGATATATATGGACGAATAAGTTTACCATTATCATCCCGTTCCTCATCTAAAAAACATTGTAGTTTAGAATATGGCAATATATGATTCTCAAGTTTATTTACGCAAAAAGGACAATGTCTTACACATCCACGAGTTAAAAATCCGATCGAATATTTCTGATAATCCTTATATTTCTCTCGTTTAAAACCTTTTTCAACTTGTTGATTTACAAAAGAGTCATACAGATGATAGTATGGCATTTGCCTAGCCATGTTTATACCATACTCTTTGCCTCCATGGAAGTTTCTCAACGAATTTAGGAATTCATCGTTTTCTAAGCGATTCATGTCATCTTCACGCATTTTGCGATATTCCATTACATTTGCTTCATTAGCATAGAAACCTGTTCCTCCACAATGGAATTTTCGCTCTTCAGATGTACCTTTAGCACGTATATACAGTTCAGGTAACTCGGTATATGTGAATACACGAGACATGTATATTTTTGTATAATGCGATGTATCTGCTTTGGGATCTAGTATCAACTCAAATTGAATTCCGTTGTCATGGAAGAATCCTGCTAATTTAAGCAACACAAGATTAGGATGACGTGTACCATTGTCAAGCAAGTCAGCATCTATTAATCCTATTATTTTTTTTATTCTAGCCATTATTATTCCTCCAATGATTTAACAAAAGCTTGGCCTTTCTCTGTTAGCACATAACCACCAGTCTTTAAAGATCCTTGATACTCTATCAAAGCTAAAGGCTCTGATGATAGCTGTTTAATGGTTCTTTCTAAAGTTGCTTTGGAAATTTCGATATTTTCCAATAATGATTTGCGCTTAATAAGAGGCGACTTTGATATTGCCAATAAGACAGTTTGTGCATTATCATTTATAGCCTCATTTATAGCCTCATTTATAGCCTCATTTATAGCCTCATTTTTCGCTTCACCTATAGTTAAAGAACCCTCAAAGCCCTCATGACAAGGGATTTCTATCAAGAAGTAGCTTCTTTCTTCATTGGTTTCAATCACAGCTGGAGCAGAGCCATTTCTGCGTAATTCGTCCTGAATGGTTGGGATGCCAGTACCACGACCTTCCGACAACTGCAACTCTTTAAGGTAATCACCCAAACGACGGTTACGATATCGACGTGACTTTAGACGTTCTGCCTTTTGAATAGCATCCAAACTTATAGAGCGATCTGGGCCAGTATAGCTAAGAATTGATATTTTATCTGGTTCAATTGTTATCTCCACTGGCTCACGCTCTTGATAATCTCTATGATATAGTGCATTAACTACAGCCTCTTCAATCGCCTGGTAAGGATAGTTGAAATAGGTTATAGACTCCGCTTTATCTTTAGGTTTGATGATTCTCTTCTTGATAACATTTGTTTTGATATAGTCCAATGCTTGCTTAATCATTTCAGGTACAGGACCTACGATCTTTGGAACCTCAATCATATTATTGGGATTCTTGATGCAGCCCTCTGGAAAGATTACAATATCAACCTGCGTGGTTGGGAAGAACTTGGCTGGATTTTTAGAGAACATCATAGCAGCTACATTCTTCACTAGCTGACATTCAGTTGGTCCAACTAATAAGTCCATTTGAGACAATATCTCAGACATTGACAGCTTTTCAAAATCAGCTACCAAGCGACTATTTACAGTTTGTAGATAATCCAGAACCAATGCTCTAGAAATATCTGTCTGTTCAATATTTTCATTCCCTCTTTCATCAAATGGAAGGCGACTTGCCAATTCACGCAATTCATCCAATACTTCGCCTTTTGCCTCTATGGTATTGGTACCATTACGCACATACCATTTACATGGTGATTGATTGCTCGCTGTAACACGTTCACGCACATTATACGGACGATTTACACCTGCTGGTACCCAGATAAGCAATACATATTTATCATCTACCTCCTGAACATCAACTCTTGGCATGTAATAAGGATCAATCTTATTGTTATAGCCAATCATTTCACGCTGGATTTTGTCAAGCTCTTCAACAGGAACTCCTGTTACAGGGCGTTTTGCGATGCCTGTATTATCTTCCTCTTCTACACCTACAACAATGTATCCTCCTCCAAGATTATCAATATCGTTGGCGAAAGCACAAATAGTACGATAGATTTTATCAGGATTCCAACCTTTTTTAAATTCAATGCGGGTGGATTCTATTTTGCGTTTGTGAAGTAGATCTTCTATGTTAACTGGAATAGCCATGTGGATTACTTAGTTAGATTTATCTTTTTCTACATGAATCAACTCTCTCACATCAACATTCAAGAGCTCTGCGATGCGAAACAGTGTTTCCAAGTCTGGTTGTGAAGCATTTGTACACCAGCGAGACACTGAACATGCATTCTTGCCTACCTGCTGAGATAGCCAGCGAGCTGTTTTATTTTTTTCAACCAATACAATTTTAATCCTATTTAGTTGCTTCATGACTGAATTTGTTTATAGTTTAATGCAAACATATTAAAATTTATCGTAATGGGCGAATAATTTTCAGGTTAATTTGAATAGTCGCATAAAATTGACTAAGTGCCATTGTTGATTTTAATAAAAAAGTATTTATAAGTCGTGGAAATGTGGTGTTTTTGATAGATTTCCACGAGGGATAGCGCATTTTCCTTTTTATGTTCTTAAAGAGATTTGCTGACAAAAGAAAAATAGAATGACTTTACTTTAATGTCGTACCCTACATATACGGATAATAAAGTAAAGCTATATTCAAAAAGAGGGAAAAGAAGAAAGAGGCTTTGCCTCTGATATTTTCTTTTGTTTGATTACTTGTTAAGTGTAAGGGGGTACTTTCAAAGTACATCCTTAGCAATAATGATAAATGAGGAACAAATCGTTATGCATATGTCACCCATCAAAGGGGTGTCCATTTCGGCTACCCCTTGAATTGCGACCTCTCCCTGATATTTTTCTTTTGTTTGCTTATTGCTTTAATCACAAGATGGGGTCGTTTCAAAGGACATCATCTATTACATTTCACCAAACCTTGAACCAGTGTCGCAAATCACGACGGTGCTTTTAGAAATATATGGAATTGTAGGGAGGCCCTGTAACGGGGCGTCCAAAAAACGATGACCCCTTATAACATGGAGTCACATTTCGTTACCCCATACTATAGTACATAATAAACAACGAGGAACAAATCGTTACATATATGTAACATATCAATCCCAAAGGAGGTTGTGTCAAAACGTTGGCACAACCTTTTTTTTACGTTTTACAGTCCTGC